>OLOU01000212.1_pt1 | contig 55664 bp, 56 predicted proteins | sample 1672101 | NCBI WGS metagenome assembly OLOU01 (sample SAMEA3136645, study PRJEB25190) | human gut metagenome | biome: human gut; feature: human-associated habitat; material: faeces | place: Austria | collected 2013
GCCGAAAATGAAATATACAGCCATTTTAATTCATTTGTTGAAAATAAAACAACAATCTATATTTCTCACAGACTATCAAGTTGTCAATTTTGTGATAATATTGTTGTTTTTGATAATGCAAAGATTGTTGAATGTGGATCGCATCAAACACTTATTAATAATAATGGTGAGTATACTGATTTATGGAATGCTCAAGTAAAATACTATATCAATTAATTAATATATAATATATTACTGCTTTTTAGAAAGGAAAATTTATGGATAATTTATTAAATGATGTTAAATCAATATTTGAAAAAATTCAAAGGAATTGTGGAGATTTAAAATACGAAAAATTTATAAAAAAAGATAAAAATTTAATTTTATTACCTAATGATGATAAGACAGATTATATAACTAAAAAAAAGATTTTGTTATGTGAACAAGCATTATTAGATGAAAAAGTAAAAAATGAGTTGAATATATTTGATTCATTTAATATACCCATCATAGGTATAAAGGGTTACTTTATGAAAAAGCAGTATTATGATGATGTAGACAGAATATATAGTGATATAGATATTCTAGTTAAAAGTAATGATTCGCAATTATTTTATGATGAATTATACAACAATGGCTACAGGATTAAAATGAAAACGCTATATGATAATCCGATTTTTAATATGAAAGTTATTCCGAAAATTTATATGGAAAACACACAAACTTTAATGTTAAAGAATAAAAGCAATCGTATATCTATTGATATGCATAGTAATCTGAATATAACGAATGCTCATTTTACAAAATATCATACAAAATTCAATACTCAGAGATTTTTTGATAATTCTGTACCTTTTCAAAACTATAAAAATATTCGTATTCTTGAAACTCATGATCATTTATGTTTCTTAATAAAGCACTTATTAAAACATCACGTTTTCTATGCAAAAACACAAACTGGTCTTCACACTTCACTACAACATATTATGGATTTAGCAGTGATAATTAATTCAAATAGTTTTAATGAAAATATTTTGTTTGATAAAGTATGCTATTATAATCTTATTCCAGAAACTATTTTTTCTCTTAATTTATATAATCGTATCTTTACTAATTGTCGGAGTATTGATATAAGTAGATATTTAAAAGAATTAGATAAAAATAGTAAAGATTTTCATTGGAGTCCTTTTTTGTTTGCTACTCTTGAAATGCCTATTGAAGATGTAGTAATAGGTGATTTTAGTAAGTACTTTCCAAGACTTCAAGCAGCAATAGAATTTAGCCAATCAATGCCTAATCGATGGATCGATTGGTTTATTGAAGGATTCATTATTAGTTCAAAAATTGAAAAACTATCAAATTAAAGAATTGAATTTGAAGTTATTTGACTTCTTAATAAGATTGGTGTGTTTTATGATATTAATAACAGGTGCATCAGGATATATAGGATATCATCTGGTTTTGAAACTTTCATCAAGAAATTTAATTTTAGCTACAGATATAGATGATCTATATTCGCTATCATATATCAAAAATGTTACATTTATAAAAGGTGATATTTCAGATTATTCTTTTCAAAAAAGCTTGTTTAAAAACAAAAAAATAAGAGCAGTTGTTCATTTGGCTGCAGAAAAGAATTTGGAAATTTGTGAGAGTGCATTCCGTACTATTAAGGGTATTAATTATAATACTACAATAAGCCTAGGTAAATTGGCAAATGAAAACAATATTCATTTTATTTTTATGTCTAGTGATCAGATTTTCGCTGGTAACAGAGGAAATTATAAAGAATTTGATAAGCCTAGTCCTATTAATAAGTATGGTATGTTAAAATACAGTGCTGAAAGAGAATTAAAAGAGTATCAAAAAGTTTCGATTTGTAGAACAGCCCTAGTTTTTGGAAATTTAATTAAGTTTGATATCAATATCGTTAATTCATTTCTAAATAAGGAAACTTTATTTAATCAAAGCTACATTGTTCAACATGTATTGTTAAGATTAATGCAAAATAAAAGTGTTTTTTTGCCAAACAATGAATTTGTAACCCCTACATATATTAACCAGTTGATTAAAGAAATTGAAATAATAATAAATAGAGAATTGTTTGGTGTTTTTCATTGTTCTGGAAATGAACGGGTAAGTAGGTATCAAATGGGAATTATGATAGCGAAAATTTCAAATTTGAATACAAATTTGATAAAAGGTTACCAAGTAAGTAATGATTCAATTAGACCTAAAGATGTTTCTTTAGATCCTAAATTTACTATTAATCAATTAGGTATTGAGCCATCTTCTTTAGAAAACTCAATACATCAAATCATTGTTGACAAGGATTAAATTATGAAAATATCAATTGAAATATGTTATAATAATAAAATTTATATTTGGCAAAGTGGTAATGGTATAATGGATAGAGAACTTAATAAAGTGAGCAAGGAAACAGAAAATGCTATCATTAAATATATAAAAGATTATGGTTTAATAATTGATAATGAAAGAGAGATGATACAATTTGATTTTAATCGATGATACACCAGATATATGTCAAGATACTGCTAATTATCCTAAAAATCCACCCTGTAGAAATATGGATAGATTGTATGATGATTTTAAAGGTAAGCTAATTGTATTAGAAGGTATAGATGGTTCAGGAAAAACTACGCAAAGAAAGCTTTTATTTAAAAAATTAAATGAATTATGTATTGATTCAAGTTTTTATACCTTTAAACAATCAGCTATTGTACATCATGCTATACAAAAAGGAAAATGGGAAAATTATGATCCTTATACAAGCATGTTTTTGTTTTTGGCTAGTATTACTGATACATTAGCAAATTTGATAATACCTGATTTAGAAAAGGGTAAATTAGTGATAATGGATAGGTATATATATTCAGTTTATGTACGTGCTGCAATAAGAAATGTAAATAATGAATTATTATCATCAATTTTAAAATTCAGAGAACCCGACTTGATTTTTTTCTTTGATATAAAAGCGGATGAAGCATTAATTAGAAAAAAGGATAATAAGTGGTCAGAATTATCATATTGGGAAGCAGGGTGTGATTTGAGTTACTCGGATAATAGGAAGGAAAATTGGGTTATTTATCAAAATAAGTTAAGCAATATCTATAAAAAGATTTTAGAGAAAGAAAATAATGTTTATTATATCGACTCTCAAATGAACAGAGAGAATATTTTAAACACAATTTCAAGTATTATGAACTGTAAAATATTTGGAGAGGAATTATTATGAGTGAATTATATAAAAATTATACTATTGTATCTGGTGTAGGCAAAGGTTTAACATCACTGTCAGCATTTGATAATGCATTATTAAATGCTGGTGTTGGAGATTATAATTTAGTTAAAGTGTCAAGTATTTTACCAGCAAAATGTATTCAAAAGAATAACATAGACATAAAAAAAGGTTCGATTTTACATATAGCATATGCCTCGATTAGCACAAATGATAGTAAAGAAATTTGTTCAACTGTTGGAGTTGCAATTCCTTACGAAGAAAATTTTACTGGTGTAATAATGGAGTACTCTCAAAACAGTAATGATTGCGAATGTGAACTAAAGAAAACATGTGAAAGTATTATAATAAATATGTTAAATGAGGCTTACAATAATAGAGATAGAAAGTATAGTGATATTAAATTAGTTTCTTCAACAGCGAAGCCAACTGACGATTTATATTATTGTACATTTTCTGGAATAGCATTGTGGTGAAATTTGGAGTGAAAATGTCAAATATTGCATTCTTTTTTTATAAAGAAGAAATAAACTTTAAAAATTTAGATGTATTAAATTGTAATTTTGGAAGCAAAGGCGCAGTATGTATCGATGTATATAAAAAAATCAATACATATAAATATATTGATAACTATGAAGAAAAATACAAAAATTCTAATTTTTTTGAAAAATACATTAATAATGTAATTCCAGCAATTTTTCGTATTTATATAGAAACAAAAGACAAAAAAATATTTTTTTTAGATATATTAAAATATAATGAGAAAATTAATAACGGTGTTTTGAATCTAAATAAAGTAATTTCTGATTTTGTTTTATCAAAGCTTAGTTGTAAAGAATTAATAAGCTATAAAATTTCTGAACTTGGAAAAGTAATAATATTTGATTATGATTATTCTATACATAGTATTATTTTAGTGAAAATTAATATTGTTTCTAGCATTCTTGACGTTTATTGTAATATTGATTCTTGCAAAGATAATAACATTAACAATAAAAGTTCTATTAAATTTATTGATGAAAATTATATTTCTAAATTATACAATCAAAGTGAAAAATTTGATCCAAATTTATCTGTTCATGAAAATTTAATTAATGTTGAATTATTTAAATGGGGATTAATTGGGAATGAAAACATTGAAAATTATAGTTTCGCTCCTAAATTATGGAGTACACTTTTTGAACTATTAGGTTTACCGATAACTTATGTAATTATTGCAACTAATAATGTAAATGAATTACAAAATGTGTTTTGTAATTATTTGAATGAAATAGGTACAATAGGATTTAATGTTGCTATGCCATGGAAATATTGGGCTTATAAACAATGTTTGGTTTTTGATGAGTTTTGTGAAAAACATAAAACTATTAATACAATAATTAAGAAAAGCAATAGTATTTATGGTTATAATTCGGATGGGAAAGGACTATTGGAAACTATAAAAAATCATTGTGTTATAAAGAATAAAAATGTTTTATTAATTGGTTGTGGTGGTGCAGTTCAGTCTTTGCCAATGTTACTATCAGAATGTTTTGTGAATAATATATATTTATATGATATAAATAAAGAAAATTTGCAAACTTTATTTGAAATATCTATTGATTTTTGTGAAAAGAACAACTGTGGACTTTATAAAATTTCATATGATGATTTTGACTTTATATTACCCAAAATCGATATAATTATTAATGCTACTCCCTGCGGTATGAAGGGGAAAGAAAATCAATGTGTTTTGAATATAGGTCATTATTTAGCACTTAAATCTAATGCGATTTTTATTGAAACAATATATAATCCTATATACACATTATTTCTTAGAAACGCATATTTATTTGGAAACAAAATTGTTTCTGGTAATTATATGTTAGTGTTACAAGCAGTATTTAGTTTTCAAGAAGCATTCGGAATTAGTTTAGATGATAGCATTATTAATTTACTTATAAATACATTAACTCAAATTTGATGAGGCAAAAAGGAGTAATGATGGTTAAAAAAGTAAAAATATTATCCAATATTGTATGTATAAATTATAAAATGTTAAGGGCATACAAAATAGTGAATTTAAATGGGTTAATTGTTAATTTGTTTTGGATGTTAGTTCAAGCTAATGTTTTATATGCATTTATAAAACATGGTATTAGTGATTATTCCCCGATTCAAGGTATTGGATACATGATTATAACTGAAGCTTTGCTTATGATAACTAGTTCAGATAATAATTTAGGAGGATTAGATATTGAAAATCTTCTAAAAACTGGAGATATTATATATTATTTTACTAAACCGATTAGTTTGGTTACATATTTGATTGGAATGGAGATAGGTAGGATTTTATATTATCTTATATGGAGAAGTGTACCTATATTTATTATAGGATGTATTTTTTTGAAATGGAGACCAATCCTTTCAATAGACAGATTCATTTTGTTTTTACTGTCATTAATTATGTCAATAATTTTATCAAATTTAATTACTTTTTTAGTGGTTATGTTTTCTCTAAAAAGTAATAGCAATAAAGGATTTAATGAACTATTTATTGCAATATCATTGTTTTTTTCAGGAGGATTAATACCTTTAAAATTTTTTCCAAAATGGTTGTATAATTTGACAATTTATTTACCTTTTTCGTCACAAATTTACACACCCGTTTCGATATTTATAAATGCAGAAAATAATTTTTATAAAATGATCATAATTGAAATTATTTGGATAATTATTATATTTATTATTGATTGTATTGTATATCAAAAGGAAAGGAGAAATTTACTTGTTCAGGGTGGTTAAAAAAAATATTAAGATATGGATTAGTTGTTTTTGTTTAAATATCAAATCTCAAATGCAATATAAATCAAATTTTATTTTGAATTGTACTGTTATGTTTATTACATATTTTTGCGAATTTGTTTCAACATGGTTTTTAATCAACAATTTTTCAAGTATAGGTAATTGGTCTACAAATGATATATTGTTAGTTTATTCAATTGCTACATTATCTTATGGTTTATCACGTTTCTTTTTTAATGGATTTAATAATGTTTCAAAACAACTAAAACGTGGTGATTTTTATATTCATTTGATAAAACCTTTTAATGAAATACTTTCAATAGTTTCACAAAACATATCGTTAGAAAGAATAGGACAAATTGTTTTGGGTTTAGGTATACTTGTTATATCTCTTAATAAGAATCATAACATTCAGAAAATACTACTTATATTTTTTATTATAAACGGGACCATAATATATAGTTCTTTGTTTATTATTAGTGCAGCTGTTTCATTTTGGGTAATAGAGAGTAAAGAAATTATGGGAATAATGACACATGGAACATTGAGGGCTATTGTTTATCCGTTATCAATTTATAAAAAGTATTTGAGAGACTTTATGACATATATTGTGCCGGTTGCTTTTATAAGTTATTATCCATCAATTATTTTATTAAAGAAATCAATGGATAAAAAAATCTTAATTATCACTTGGTTAGTTGGAATATTAGTATTTATGTTTTCTATTTTTCTTTGGAAATTTGGAATAAAAAAATATGAAGGTTCGGGAGGATAAGCGATGATAACTATTAATAATGTTTCAAAAATATATAATAAGAACAAAAAAACAGAAACAATTGCTATCGATAATCTATCATTGAAAATTTATGATGGAAGTATAGTAGGTCTTATAGGACCAAATGGAGCAGGTAAATCGACACTTATAAAAATGATATTAGGAATAATGTATCCGACACAAGGGGAAATAAGTATTAACAATTTAAATTCATTTAAACACAGAAAGAAACTTATGAAAAATATTGGTATAGTTTTTGGACAACGTAGTCAATTATGGTGGGATTTACCTCCAATTGATTCATATAATCTAATTCAAAAAATGTATGATGTTGATAAAAAATCTTTTGAAAAAACATTAGGTGAAATGGTTGATGCTCTTGACGTTAAAGATATCATACATAAGCCTGTTCGTTATTTGAGTTTAGGTCAAAGAATGAAATGTGAATTGATTGCGGCACTTTGTTTTTTACCTAAAATAGTTATTCTTGATGAGCCTACGATAGGGTTAGATATATCGGCTAAAGATTCTATAAGAAACTTTTTAAAACAACTAAATATAAAACATGGAGTTACAATTATTTTGGCTACGCATGATTTAAGTGATGTAGAAGCAATTTGTGAACGTGTTATAATGATTAATCACGGGAATATATTATTTGATGGTGATAGTAAAAGTTTAATTAATGCAAACTCAAATATAAAAAAGATTGAAATAACGTGCTTGGATTGTGTGTGTGAAACTGAAATTCCATTCGAGTGTGAGGTGGAAAGACTAGGAAATAAATCAATTCTAAAAACATCTGGTAATTCTTCTGATATTATATATGCTATAAATTGGTGTTTTAAAGAATGTAATATTGAGGATGTTTCAATTACAAAGCATGGAATAGAAGAAGTGTTAATGGATTGGTATAAGTAATGACAAAGGTAGCTTTAAAATATATTTTTTGGGAAATTACCCATAGATGTAATCAAAAATGCAGAATATGTCCTTTATATGGAATGAATTCGTGTAGTCCTTTATTAAAAGAATTATCAACAAGTGAAAATAAAATTATTATTGATAAAATTAATAAGACATTTCCAAATAACAAACCCAGATTAAAAATATCTGGTGGGGAACCATTTGTTAGAAGAGATTTAATAGAGTTAATGTCATATATAGAACAATCAAAAATTGAATATGGTCTAATGAGTAATTTTTCTATGTTATCACAATCTAAGCTAGATGATTTTTTAATGCTTCATCCCAAATTTCTTAATATTTCAATAGATGGAAATTGCGATATTCATAATAAATTAAGAGGAACTAATGGCTGTTATGAAAGTACAATTTCTAATATTAAATATTATGTGCAAAGAATAAAATCAGATGTTAGTATTGAACTTAATTGTGTTATTCAACCAGAAAACTTAGAACTATTTTCCGAAATTATAGATTTGGCAACTAGTTTTAATGTAAATGTTACTTTTCAGCATTTAAATTTTTTATCTGAAGATGAATGTAATAAGCAGTTAGTTTTTGATAAAATTCATTTTAATTCTAATGTACGACATTATATAAATAAAATGAATTTTTTTAATGATAAAGCGATGATCGAAAAATTATATATTAAATTACAAAATGCTTTAGAATATGGTCGTAAAAAAAATGCAAATGTAAAAATTAAACCTAATATTACGGATTTAAACTCTTTAATGTCATATTATACTGGTAGTTGTGCACTTGAAAGAAAGTGTTCTGAACTCGAATCAATGTTGTTTATACAACCTGATGGAACAGTTAATGCATGTTTTGAATGTTATTCGGTCGGTAATATATTAAAAGAAGACTTTAGTGATATATTGCAAAGTGAAAAATATGAAAAAACTATTTATAAATTGAAAAATATAGAAGAAAATCCCATTTGTTTTAGATGCTGCAAGGGGATATTTACTTGATATTGAGGTGCTATTATGGATATAAAAAAAATGTATACTTTAAGTGTTCCTTGCATAACAAAATTCGAAAATGATGATAGTGTTGTGGATGTCTCTACTCTTCCAGAAAAATTATGGATATCTAGTAGTTGTATATGCAGATTTTCAAAGGATTCACTTTTAATTATTAATGGTCTGTATCAAGCTTTTTACAGCACAGATTTCAAAAAAAACTATTTTTCTAACGGATTGTATTTTAATAAAAAAGATTTAAGCCCGGGTACAATTTTTCAATTGATAAAAAAGAGAATAATTGATGTTGATTCTATTGGTGAAAAGCAAGCAAAAGTTATATGGTTTAATGATTGTATTACAGCTTATTATGCTACTTTAGAAGTAACTCAAAGATGTAATGCACGCTGTAAACACTGCTATAATGGATATGAACGAACAACCTGCGAGCCATCACTAGATGTAATAAAGAAACGAATAGATAATTTGAAACAATTAGGAATTCAGTATATTGAAGTGACGGGTGGGGAACCTCTTATAAGAAAGGATATATTAGAAATAACTAAATACATATTATCTAATGGGTTAAAATATTGCATAGCCACTAATGGTTCATATGTAAAAAATAATTTAGAAGTATTAAGAAATGCAGAAAGTGTTTCAATAAGTTTAGATGGGGATGAGGAATATCATAATAAAATTAGAGGTATATCAATATATGATGATGTTATTTCTTCATTAAATATTTTAAATAAAAATAGTATTAGAACATTAATTTCAATGACAGTTACTAATGAAAATGCACATTTGGTTACGCATGTTTTAGATGTTGCGAGATCGGTGAATTCTGAAGTGATTTTGGCTTCTGTGGTTCCAACAGGAAAGGCAAAGAAAAATAGATTAAATTGTATGATAGAAAATTTAGATAATGATGGTCAAAAAAAAATATATGGAGATTCATTAGCACGACCAAAAATAGAGAAAAATAAGAGTCCATATTTTTATGGCTGCGATATGGGAAGAAAGGGATTTACTGTTTCAATTGAGGGAAAAATTTTGCCATGTCTATTTATGCGTGAGTTTTCTATTGGTGATATAAATAGTATGACAATAGATAATTATAACCATATAATTAAATTGTTGTGTAAGGCTAGAAAAAAATCTGTTTTGTATTGTGAAGAGTGTAATCATGAGAATTGTGGAGGAGTGTGTATATTTTCAAGGACGCATATAAATAGACGAAAGAAAGAATTCAATGATGAAAATGATTATTGTAATGATTTGTGGAGGGAATATGTCGATACCAAGTTCATTCCTTAAAAATTCAAATGAAAGAGCAAAACATTTATTAAAAATTAATTCTATATTTCTTAATTCAATAAAAAAATATATTAATGCAGAAATTATAGTTGGTTCATTAGCATGGGGGATGCATACCGCTGTAGGAGAAAAATCAGATATAGATATTGTCATAGTGTATGAAAAGAAATATTTGTTAGATTTAATTAATTCACCGTATTTAATTAGCAATTTTTCAAATTGTAATGTAGATGATTTGTTGACTCAAGACAAAGTGGATTATATTTTTGCCAAATTTCAAATAGATGATATTGATTTTTCGGTTGATATAATTGATACCTCTTATTTTGAGAAAATGTGCAATTTAAATCTTATAGATATTTATCAAAATGTAAATTCTAGAAAGTTTGGTATAACTCCTCAAACTAATTATTATCAAACTAATGGTTTCTATGGTAATAACATGATTGTAAAAAAGACTTGTACTTCTTTAAAAAATGGTTATGTAATTGATCTTCCCCTGTTTAATTTATTTAAATCAAATAATACATTAGAATACTATTATGGAATACCAACTATTAAATTATTAACATCAATAGTTTATTATGAAAATGAATATGATGTTGAATTTTTTTTGGATAAATTAAAAGATAACATAGTGCAAAGAATGAATTTCGAATATAGAAATGACCATGAATTTCAATCAAATACAAACAAAAAATATAATTTAATAAATTTGTTCGTCTTTTATGAAAGAATGGATGAGAATGTTTACAAACTTTTTAATATATCTGCGAAGAAAGATTGAAAAATGATAGGAGGAAATTTTGAAAACTATATTTGTTTCAATAAGTGATATACCTATTAAAATTGCTTCTAATAGTTATTCCGTAATTAAATATTATGAATCACATCAATTCTCTATGCATTTATTACCAAAATATAGAATTATTAATAAAATCAAGCCAATAATTAATGTTTTCATTTTCAATTTTGCCAAGAAAAATAAAATTACAATGTTAAATAATAATTTGGTTGCTTGTTATAATAATATAGAAAATAATATTAGACATTTAAGTTATGTTCTTTTATATTCAATTCAAAGGTATTTGCAAAAAAATAATATGTATTATATTCATGGTGCTTCTATGATTGTTAATAATAAAGGATGTTTATTAATTGGGAAAAGTGGCTCGGGAAAAACTAGTTTTTCATTATTTATGCAAGAGGAAAATAATTCAGAAATTATAGGGGATGATTCGGCTATTATAAAAATAGAAAATGGTGAGATATATGTAGTTAGTGGTAATGATATTATTATGTGTAAAAAAGAACGACAGGGGTTTAAGTATAGCCATGAACTTAGGAATTATTATAAAATCAACAAAAATAATATATTACTTCCTATTAAAGTTTCTGAAATAATAATTCTTGATCCTAGTTGCGTATGTAGTATAGAAAAAAATTCGTTAGAAATTAAAAGAAAACTATTTGAAGAATTATCATATGATATAATGGGCGTAGGCTATTATAATGACTCAGATAATACTGTATATCCAAGTCGTGATACATATAAAATTGCAAGAAAAAGAATAAATAATATACAACAAATCGTAAATCAACAGAATATATATAAAATATCAGGAGATTACAAATTTATATATGAATCCATAAATGAAATTCTATTATTAAAAAAGGATGAAAGATTATGAAAAAAATTATTGTTGTTATTGGAGGCGTAAGCTCTGGCATAGGTAAAGGAGTTGTTGCTGCATCAATTGCTCATATATTAATAGAAAATGGTTATGATACAACTATGATAAAATTTGACGGACTATTAAATAAGAACTTTTCCCAAATTGCACCATACCATGAAGAACCTGAAGTAACATGGTCAGATGAGGAAATTACGATTTTAGAAGATGGGGGTATAGTAGATTCTGACATTGGCGTTTATGAACGTTTTACAGGAATAAAATTCAAGAGTGAGAATAATATTGTCAACGGCGATTGCCTTAATGAAATTATACAAAAGCAAAATAGTGGATTTTATAAAACTGGCGAAATTATAACTATTTCTCAACATTTAAAAGATATATATGTCGAACATATTGAAACTGTAATTTTTGAACATGAATTTTGTGTGATTGAAGTAGGTGGAACTATCGGAGATTTTGAGAATGAACATTTTGTAAGAACCTTAGCCTTATTAAAGAAAAAATATAATATCTTTGTTGTGCAGATTTCTTATATACCATATGTTAATGAGAAGGGTTTTAATAATTCGAATATTAATCAAGATCTATTATTAAAACCAGCTAAGCAAAGTTATTATAATGCAATGGAATTGGGGCTGGCTCCAGATATAGTACTATTACGTTTGAAGTCCATAAATGATAATTTAGATATAAAAAATAGAATTAGTAAAGCAACAGGTTTAAATATTAATAGTATATTTTTTGATTATGATATTGACAATATATATGGAGTTCCAAATATTCTGCAAAGACAAGGTGTTATAAAAAAAATAACGGAATATTTTTCATTGAAGGAAATAAAAGATAATACATTTCTATATAGATATGTAAATGAAAATATATATAATTTAGAAAATTCCATAAAAAAGAAAATTGCACTAGTGGGAAATTCAGAATCCTGGGATTCATATATGACACTAGAAGAGGCTGTAAAAGAAGTGGGCTTTGAATTAAATATTAATATTGAGTGCGAATGGATAAAATTTAAAGAGGATTATAAAATAGTAGAAGCGAATTATGAAAAATATAACGCTTTTATATTTACAGAAGGAAAAGAGAATGAAGAATTAAAGAAAACAATTATGGAATTTCTTGTTTTACATAATAAGCCTATTCTTTGTCTATCTTATGCTTCATTAATTTTGTCGAGGGTATTGGGTATTGATGCTGAATGTAATAATGAATTACAATTAGGGAAATTTTCTACAATAGTTAAAAATAAGTTAAGAGATTTTATTATTTATGAAAGGCATAGAAGAAATTTTATTATACCCTATAAGGAATATAATGATTTAACAATAATTGGTACAGATCAGGATCAAACAGAAATCCATGCATTTAGGCATAATAATTGTTATGGTGTTGTTTTTCATCCAGAGTATAATTCTAGACCTTGCCATTCGGATGTTTTTCTTGGAATGATAATAAAAAATATGTTAAATCAATAATTTCTTATTTTTGTACTATAAATTTATGTTTTTTATTTATAAAAATATAGAAGAATTTTTGGTTGACGTTAATTATTGAATATCTAATTATGAGATTATTTTAATATAAGAGATAAAAAGGTCTGAACACATTTGTAAATGTGTTCAGACCTTTTTATCTTAATTAAGCAGAATATATACAATGTAAAGGATAATGTATATGTTAGTTTCATTTTTGAAAATTATAAAATTATACTTTTTTATTTAGAAACGAGTTTTTGCATTATTGTGGACGGCTAATAATGTAAATTTATGGCAATCATATATAGCTAAATATCCATAATTCTTGATTTTTGAAAATTCACAAATCAAAAATCAAGGAGAATATAGATGAAAAGGATATGTGAAATATACGATATTTCCAAAGATTATGAACTGCCAACAGGTACTGTTTTAATAATTGTCAGCGATATTGAAAAAGATAAAATTATTTCAATATTATTAAATACAAAATTAAAAGAAGATCTGGTGTTTAATAACACCGAATGGCAAGAATATCTTAAAATTAACAACAAATATAACCGTAACGAAGCAAAACATCAAATGCGAGAAATAAGACAATCTAAAAGGCTTGAGAGTGATATTTCTCACATTTATGAAATTGATATAGGAGAATCATTAGAAAATGAAGAAATTGAAATGTACTTAAAAAAATTTATGCTAAATCTAAAACCTGTTCAAAGACGCAGGTTTAAAATGTATTACATAGATAACCTTACATATCGCCAAATAGCCAATATTGAAAGTAGAAATATCAAGTCGATTTATGAATCGGTACAAGCAGGAAAAAAGAAATTTTTAAAATATTTGGACAAACACCCCAACAAAAATACCCCAACAAGTTTAAGTTTATGAAAGGACATCCTTTCGTACAACTTAATACGCATTCATCAGATACTTTCCTGCTGTTGTGCAAAGCACAAGCCACTTTACCAATTACGCCAAGACGCATTAGCTGAGCGACAAATAATTGGTATAAAATTCGGACTGCTACCGAAACGGCGATAACAGGCAGCAGGTATAATGATACTCCTGCTCAGCCACAAGTCGAGCGTGATAAAACCGTCGCAACTAATGAGAGCAGCTCGGATGAACTCGGAGAGGTGAAACTCCTGTGGAGTCTGCTCGCAACAGACCGTTTGATGATTTCCTTTTGATAATTGGGGTGTCGGGGACAAATTATATTATCTTCTGATAAAAGCCAACCGTAGTTAATTCTGTGGTTGGCTTTTTACATAGGCAAAAGTCTATGAAGGAGGTATATAAAATGAAAGACAAAAAAATACTCAGAGGCGATATGTTTTATGCTAATCTCGGTAGAGGTATAGGGTCGGAGCAAAAAGGCTACAGACCTGTCCTTGTTATTCAAAATGATGTCGGCAACAAATTCAGTCCTACAGTAATTGTTGCTTCTATTACAAGTAGAGTCGGAATCAAAGCGAAACTGCCCACGCATTATTTCATAAACACAGAAGACGGACTTCAAGCTCCGTCTATTGTTTTGCTTGAACAGATTAGAACGATTGATAAAAAACGACTTGATTCATATATAGGTCATTTAAGTCAAAAGAATATTGACGGAGTTAATGAAGCGCTTTCAATAAGTGTTGGATTGCATAATTAATGTCAATTATGCAATATGAAAAATCGCATAATTAACAAATAATTGAATCTAATATAAACTTCAGTCAAAGGAGGCAATTAAAAGCAGTATGGATGAAAGACAAAAACAAACTTATATATCAAGTGAAGTTAAATTCTATACAATTTCAGACCTAAAAAATATGCTTGGTTGGAGCGAGAACACAGTACAAAAATTATTTAATGATCCAAAATTTCCGTCATCTGATTTTGGAAGGATAAAAGTTGTTGAGGCACACGCATTGATCGACTACTTTTCAAAAAAGCATTTAAAACAAAACGACGGGTATTGGAAATAAGGAGAATAGTTATGGCAAAATCTAAAAAACAATGCAGAAGTGAAAAGGGCGATGGTACTTTTAGGCAACGTCCAAACGGTACATTTGAATATAGGATTGTATATGTCGATGAATATGGTGAAACAAAGCGTAAATCATTTTATGGGCAGAGTGATGTTTTATGTATTGAAAAAGCGGAAGCATTTCTTTATGATTTAGAAAAACAAAAAACAGGAATTAATATTAATGCTACAATATGCGATATATTAAAGAATAAATATTTTATAGATCTTGAAAAGAATTTTGTTCACGAACAAGGGTATTCTCGTAATATGGCTAATCTTCGTATAATTGAAAAAAGTTTTATAGGGAAATTGCCCATCCGTTATTTAACTGAATTGCAAGTAGATATGTTTCTTCGCTCAATTACTCATTATTCTAACAGCACAATTGGCAAAGTATATCTACAGTTAAAATTAGCTTTCCGAGAAGCTTTTAATCAACATATTACTGATGAAAATATAATGCTTTCAAGTAGTTTAAAATGTCCAAAGTCAAACAAACCGGATAAAAAAGTTAAGTCGCTTACAAAAGTGGAACAAGCAAAATTTGTTAGCTTTTTAGAAAACTATACTGGGCAACACAATCGAAATAATTATAGTAATCAATTGATGATAGAATTATTAACAGGGATGAGAATGGGAGAGATTAATGCGCTTACTCCTGAATGTATAGATTTTGAAAAAGGTATTATACATGTTAAATCAACAGTTGCACGAGGTGAAAATTATAGAGAATTTATAAAGAACGGTACAAAAACAGATGCAGGTGTTAGAGATGTTCCAATGACAAAAGCAATAAAGCCTATATTACGAAGTGCTCTTAATAATCGGGTGGATAATTCTTTGAATTTACTTTTCTATGATATTCAAAAAGATGGGATAATAAGTACAAATCAAGTTAATTGTTTTTTTAAAAGGGTTTGTGAAAAATGTGGAATTGAAAAAAGAGGGCAACATGCATTAAGACATACATTTGCTACTCGTTGCATTGAGGCAAATATTCCGGCAGTAGTATTAAAAAAGTGGTTGGGACATACAGATATACATATAACATTAGATACTTATGCTGATGTTTTTGATAGTATGTATAACGATTCAATAAATAAATTAGATAATTATATTTTGAATATAACTGTTTAAATATCGTTGTGGGGTATTATAAGGGGTAGATTTTAAAAATCATAAAAATTATATCTTAAATTTATCAGTGTTTTAGGGCATTTTAAGAAGTTGACAAAATTTCGATGTTGGACATCTCCACCAAAAATAAAAGAGTACCCTTGGGGCACCCTTCGTAAGGAAGGTGTGTCCCAATGGATGTCTTTTGTAATTTAAAATAAGTATTAAATTTTTAACGGTGTAGCGTTTGCTATGCCGTTTTTTGTTTGCGTTTTGACAGGTGTTGTTGAAACGCATTTTCCATTTCTTCGGGTGTAAGCTCTCTGAGTATGCCTACACCGTTGTAGTAAATGTTGATAACTTGTACTCGTTTTGAATTAAGGTATCTTGGTGCATAGACTACGATTTTGTCAATAAATTCGTGAATGAGTTCCGGTGTGAGTTCCTTTAACTCCGTAATCTGCTTGACTTTATTGATGAATTTTTGTAAGTTTTCCGACTTATCGGTTTCAGATGAAAGAAAGGATTCAAGCTTTGGTATTTCAGCTTTAATCTGCTTTTGTTCTTCTTCATATGAAATTGATAAGGTTGCATAACGCTCATCGGATATTTTACCGCTTACATTATCTTCATAAAGCCGTTGTATTAAATTGTCTATCTCGTCTGTACGCTGCTTGAGCTTGCTTAACTCTTTTCGTTTGGCGACAAGTTCTCTTTTCTTGTCGTCTTGGTAACAATCCATTTGCTTGCGTGCAAATTCCTTTTCAAATGCCTGAATATTCAAAAGTATTCTTTGCATACTCTCTAAAACAAGTCGCTCAACTACTTTTTCTCGGATATAGTGAGCAGAACATACATCGGAATTTTTGCGATAAGACGAGCAGAAGAAATAGGCTTGTTCCCGTTTGTAATTGTTGGTAACACTGTAATAAAGCTTTTCTCCACAATCGGCACAGTATAGAAGTCCTGAAAACGGACTGACTATTCCGCTTCTTGTAGGTCTGCGGCGATGCTTGCGTAATTCCTGAACTAAATCGAATACTTCTCGCTCAATAATGGCAGGGTGTGTATTTTTAAATATCTGCCACTCAGATTGAAGTCTTTCGATTTTCTTTTTGTTCTTGAATGATTTTGTTGTACTTCGGAAATTCACCGTATCTCCACAGTATTCTTGTTTGGCAAGAATATCGGCAACTGTTGCCGAACACCAACCAAACGGAACTGTTGGTGGCTTAGAGCATTTCCTGCCTATGCTTATCCAATATTCTGTCGGAGTTAAAACCTTGTCGGCTTTTAATTTTTTCGCAATTTGCGACGGTCCGTAACCTTTAACACATAAATCAAATATTCTTTTGACTGTTTTTGCCGCATCTTCATCAATAATCCATTCGTTTTTAGCGTTTGGATTTTTTTCATATCCGAAAGGTGGGTTGGTAGTTAAAGGTACGCCTGACATGCCTTTGTTCTTAAATACATTGCGTACCTTTTGACTTGTGTTTTTGGCGTGCCATTCGTTAAAGAGGTCTTGCATAGGAACAAGGTCACTTAATCCGTTAGCCGTGTCGATATTATCCATTATTGCAATATATCTGATGCCTAACTCGTCAAAGCCTTCCTCCAACAGTTGACCGACAATCAAACGGTTACGACCAAGCCTTGAATGGTCTTTGACAATCAGTGTTCCGATTTTACCTTGATTTGCAAGCTCCATTATCTCGGTAAAGGCTGGTCTTGCAAAATTTGTGCCCGACCATCCGTCGTCAACAAATACTCTTGTGTTTTTAAAGCCGTTATCCTTTGCATACTTTTCAAGGATAGCTTGCTGATTCTTTATACTGCCCGATATTCCGTCTTGCTCATCATCACGGGACAGACGGCAATACAAGGCTGTGATTTTATCCGGTTGTTTATTCATAATTCTCCTTTCTCAGCCGGATATGATAAATTGTAGGTAAACTTAATATATCATATCTCGGCTTATACTTCAACACTTTAAAGTGTTGATTTTTGGATTTCTTATCTTTTTAAAATTATTCTTTCTACCTTTTCGGTTATGTTTTCGTTTGTATTGCTATTGAAGTATGTTCTTACTGCATAAGTAGTGTTGTCTATCTCCTTGATGAAGTTAAGAGGCTTTAAGTACATATTCTTTTTAAACCAAATCAAAGCGACTATGTGCAAATGGTAGTGATAGATAGGTCTGTAAAAAGCGTCGGACATTACAAGATTCAATTCATCTGCGTGCATAACAGCCGATATGATATTCTCTTCGCCGTAAACCTTTTGGGCAAACCGATATGCCTCGGCATAAAATTCTTTTGCAAATTCATATCCGCCGTGCTCTTCAAAATAGTCGGTGTTCACATCAAGTATCATTTCGTCAAACACCTTTGCGTCCTTTTTCAGCCCTCGCAAAGATACTTTTCCTTCTGCAACAAGTTTATCAAGATACTCGTTGTATGTCATATCACCACAAGACTTGAAATGCACATTATTATGCGTTTGGCTCAAATCAACATTTGTGTTTTGATAGTATTCGTTTTTTCGTTCGTTGTGGCGTTCGTACTTACCGATACTGTCTCTTGTTCGGGTTTGTACTCTTGCCACGGTGTAATTCATCTTTGGCATAATTGCCTCCTTTCATTTGTGATACTTTCCAAACTTCGCAACTTTTTCAAAGTGCGTAACCCGCATTAGCCAGTGGCGAAGCCACGCCGCCAAGGTTCTGCCGCAGGCAGGTTCTTATGACACTCCACTTTACTCGAAAGTGTGTAACCCACTATGACACTTTCAATCTTACGATTGCAAAGATGTCGTGGGCTCTTGCAGAGGGCTGAGAAAGTATCCTCATTTTATTAGTTAATATGAAAGGCTTTAATTAAACAAAACATAAAAAAGCCGTTACACAGATACCAAAACAAACGAAAGCATTGCTTTCGCTTAAATTGATTTCTATGTAACGGCTTTGATATTCAAAGACGGGTTTGTTAATTTATCCCCAACGAACAAACCAAAACAAAAAATGAGGATAACGGTATTTTAACCTACCGTGGGTTTAGGCTACTGCCTTTTTCCTGTCTGTTATCGTTATTTAATTGTGTAACTTATATTAGCAGAAATTTTTTGGTATGTCAAATAAAATTTAATTTTGAGGAGTTTCATTCTTTTCAATTTCATCTAACAAATTGTCAATTATTGATTTTTTTAATTCATATTCTGCATATTGAACTCTGGATTTTTTATTGCTATTAATTGTACAATATAAGCTAATGCCAAAAACAACTAAGATTAATATTAAGGCAATAATACTTATAACTATCATAGCAATAAACCATGACGTCTTTAAATCTTTCAAAGCAGAAACAGCTAAAGTAAAAACCGATATTATTACCGAAAGAATTGAAATGATATTATTAGGAAGGGGCTTGTTTATATTGTATTCATACATTTCGCATTGCTCTTTTTTTATTAATTCTTCCTTTGATAACGTTTTATATTCTTCTAGAAATTTATTGTAATTACAAGAATGTGATTTTTGTTTTTTATTTTCCTTTCATCAAAAAATTATTATTTTAAATATTCAAAATAATACAAATAAACATCTTCAAGAGAAATATTATCCTTAACAGGAATATAACTGTAATGAGGTTTATCAGTTACAATTCTCAGAGAGATACCGTTTTGGTCATGAATAATATTGCCAAGTCCGACATTATGCTGAAGAGCTAACAGTTCTTCCTTTGTGCCTCTGATTTCAAATACCTTATCAGATACACTTTTCATCAGAGCTTCAGGCGTATCTTTTTTTACAAGATTACCTTTTTTAAGCAGTATAACTTCATCTGCAATGCACTCAATATCAGACACAATATGTGTTGCAAGAAGAATAATTTTATCCTTTGAGAGCTCGGCAAGCATATTGCGAAAATTAATTCTTTCCTTTGGGTCAAGTCCTGCAGTCGGCTCATCAAGAATAAGTATTTTTGGGTCATTAAGCAAGGCTTGTGCAAACAGCAGCCTCTGTTTCATTCCGCCTGAAAAACTGCCCGCTTTTGCATTTCGCACATCATACAGATTAACCTTTTTCAGTATGTCACTAATAAGCTCGTTATTGTGCTTTATGCCTTTAACAGTACACATATATTTCAAATACATATATGCGCTGAAATCATTATACAGTGCTTGTTGTTGCGGCATATATCCTATTAAATCACGATACTTTGCACCTAAGGATACTATATCCTTGTTGTTAATCAAAATTTCACCCGACGTCCTTTTTACATTGTCGGTCAGAAGATTTATCAGAGTGGTTTTACCTGAGCCGTTTGGACCGAGTATGCCATATATTCCGTCGTTTAAAGTAAGCGTCAGGTCATTTACAGCCTTATTATTTCCATATATTTTTGTAAGATTTTTAATTTCAATTTTCATAGCTATCTTTCCTTAGTTAAACACCATTTTCTGTTAGATAAAACAAGCATTACAATGCAAAATACGATTAAAGCATAATGCATAATGAAACTTCCGATACTGATGCCTTTATCTAAAATCAGTGCATTAAAATTAAGCAGATATGATGCTGATATTTCTTTTGCCGAATAAATATCTATCATATAAAGTGCACTCGGCAGTATAAACAAACAAGCAGATATAATGATTACTGCAAGCTGCGGCATAAATGCGGAGAGGGAAGTGATAATTAAACCAACGACTGTTACAAATATAAATTCAAATATAAAATTGAGAATTACATATTCTGCTATTGAAAGGTTTAAATTAATCTCCTGTAAACATTCCAAATTATGTATATTCGCATTCATATTGCCAAGCTTATAAAGATAATTATTTTGTAAAATCAATGATAAATAAGATACTAAAGTTAATATAAAGGTTTTGGGAATAACAGTAAATATCTTTTTAAAATATAACTGCTTCCTGCCGTTTTTTGAGCAATGATTGAGTATGAGCATATTTGAGCCTTTTTCAATGGAAAAGACAGATGAAAACAAGATGACAACAGCACATATCAAAATTAAGATTTGTGTTTGATTGCTTTGACTGTAAAACAAATTATTATACCCGAGTTCATTAACAAGCACAGGTTTAATCCCTTTTTGGGAAAGTGATTCTATTCTGTCAATTTGCTCCGTCAATTTATCAACAGCTTTTCTCTGTGTATCATACGCTTCGTTCTTTGCTGCTGCAAGCTCGTATTCCTCAAGTGAAATTTCACCGCTTGCATATTGCTCACTCTTGAAATTGTATTCGCTTTCAACGGCATCTGCTTCAGAACGCATTTTTTCAATATTTTTATAAACATTTTCACTAAGCTCGCCGCCGTATTCTTCATAATAATCATTTAAAAAGGCCTCGGTTGACGAAAAAACAAGAGGATTTGTATTGAAATTAAATCCGATTATCAGGAGAAAGGCAATAACTACTAAAAGCCCTTTTCCGATATGCATTATTTTAAATGTTTCAAATCTTCCTGCATAGATAACACTTTGAAGCTTTGCATAAAATTCGGATAATTTGTCAAAAAGAACGTGTAATACTCTGAAAGCCTTTTTAGGCGACTTTATAGGATAATTTCGATTTGCACTTATTAAAATTAATGCCGATATAATAAAAATAACTAACAGTACAATTATCCACACAGCTTTTTCCGCTCTTACAGGTTTTGAAAAAACGGAAACTAAGTTATATTCTGATATACTTCTGTAATCAAAAAGTGAAAATATATTAAAAGTCTTTAAAATTGACAAATTACTTTGTGCAGAAATGTTCTTGTAAAGCAACAGCTCAATCGACGTAATCACACCTGCAATTGCGCTTACGAGAATAATATTGCTGCTAAGCGAAATGAACAGCCATATTGCAAGTGCAATCATACTTGCGATAATTGCTTTAAATAAAATATGAATTGCAAATAACTGTAAAAAATTAATATGTAAAATACAGTCGGAAAATATATCTGTCGATTGTATCAAAGCATATAAATTCATCGGAGCATCATATATCTTTAAAGATATGAGCATTTCGGATATATAAATTGCAAAAGAGAAGAAAAGTGAAAACAAAATCAAAATAGGAAGCTGCTTCATTTTCAATATCCGTCTTCCGTTTTTGCAGGTATTGATCAAAAGATTAACATTTTTTTCTGACACAAAAGATATTGCCATAAACACGCAAATTAAAATCAAAATGAAGTCGCCGATTTGATAATTCAAAACAGCACTTACAGGCAAATCATTAACTAAAGACAGTTTGATATTTTTATTTTTTGAAAAATCATTTGCCGATTTTTGAATTGATTTATATGAATATGAAGTTTTGTTTGAAAACAGCTTTTTTGATGATAAATTTTGAGCATTTTTAAGAATTGATTTTATGTATGCAGGGTAATCGTTTTGATATTCAAGCTGATACGCAAAATGAGAATAAAACTCAGCTTGTGCCGCAAGCTCTTCATAGGAATAATTACTGTTTTTATATTCCTGATACAAATCAGGATATTCTTTAATTTGCTGTGCTTTATCCTCGCTATTATCGGCAAAGCTTTTCAGAATTTCAAATTTATTGCTTTTTTCAATGATTGACTTCTTGTCGACTTCGGTAAAAATGTCTGCATTATCCTTGAATGTAGCCGAATAAGTGTCAATATTAATGCCAAAATCACTAAGGCTTTTTTGCTGTGTTATATAAAAAGAAACGCAATTAAGCAGCAGTAATGTAATTACTGCTGCAATAAATTTTTTGTTTTTAAATATTCTGATAAGTTCCATAATATTATTCCATATCAATAAATTGTTTGTCAGGAGATTTTAACTGCGATTTGTCAAGCACATAGTAGCCCTTTGCACCGTTTGATTCTGCTGCTTCGCCGTCAATATTTTCTTTAAATATCATCATATCATCACCGCCGAAATAACAGTCATCCTTCGGATTTTTCGGTGTAATTTCAGTTACATATTTGCCTGACTTGTCATAGACAAATATTTTTCTGTCCTTTTCGTCTATTTTATCAATATAAATTGACTGCAGGTTATCAAAGTAAACATAATTGCTGTCAGCAGAAATATATGCCGGCACGCCGATATTACAAAAAGCTGTTTCTTTATTTGTGGTAAGATTAATGCAATAGACTTCTCCCGAACGGTTGCCGTAATAAGCACAGTCACCGTCTGCGAATAAAGAATATGCCTTATCGTCTTTGAGCTGCCTTGCTTTCAGCGAATGGATATCAATCAGGGTATATGAGGTTTTATAACCGTTTCCGTCTGTGTCACTAAAAGAGGAATTCATTAAAATTAAATTGTTGCCGCTTGCTTTAATATTACTAAGCTCAGCACCGATTCCGCTAAATTTATAGATAACTTCTGCTTTATCCTTTTTGCTTTTGCTGCCGATTTTTTTTCTGAACAAGCACGCCGTTGTTTCTTTAATGTTAGTGCCACCGCCTTTGAGGTAATAAATATATCCTCGGTGAATTATAAACGAAACAGAGCTTGTGTCTGTGCCGTCAAATAAATATGTCGATTTTTTCCTTTTAAAATTATCAAGCGACACCTCATATATGTAATTATGCCGCATATTACTGCCTTCTTCTTCCCAACCGAGTACATATAGCTTGTTGTTGAAGTATGATAATTGGAAAGGATAATAATTAAAAGTAGGAAAGAATGCCGTACATTTACTTGAAGTATGCTCACAGTTAGGCTTATTGCAAACAATATATGCTTCTTTTGTGGCAGTATCAAAAAAGTATAATTTCAAACTATTTAAAAAATAATATCCGTTATCAGCTTTTGCAATAGCAGACGAAGAATCAATAAAATATTGAAAATCCTCGTTTTCAACATAAGAAGCAGAGCTTTGCTCGGTGTTTATTTTATTGCTTTTAGACGAACACCCTGTCATTAATGAAGATATTAAAATTATAATAGCTATGCATATACATGATATATTAAATACTTTCTTCATTGCTTTTCTTCCTTTAAATCCTTAATAATGCCTTTTGCCTGCTGCATTGTTCGACTTTTCATTTCATCTACCGAAACAGAGCCGACTTCAAAGCAGATTCCATTAGCGTTTTTCGATAGCTCATAAACCTCCGGGAATATATAAAATTTTTCATTGGGTAAATCAAACTCGTCTATTTTTTTATATGAATCTGCAAGCTTTTGCATCTTTTCAGTAACTTCTTTTTCTTCTGTGTTTTCATCAAATGCAACTCCTGTATCATTGTATTCAAAAACGCTGCACTTTTTATCCTTTATTGTATCACCTTCAAACGTGTAAAGAAACGATTCTACGGTTTTGGTGTTTTCATCAATATCATTTAAAGTATCATTAGTCAATTTATCTTCTTCATCATCATCATTATTCTCAATTACGTAAGCAGTTGAAGATATTCCGAGATTATGGTATTTGTTTTTGTATAGCTTTGCTTTTGTCATAGAACTGAAATGATAACACGTTTCATCATTATCACTTGGGTCTGAATACATTATGCCAAAATATTTTCCGTTTTTTGCAGTTTTAATTATGGTTATCGGTTGCTTTGGGTCGGTTGCCAAAGCATTGCTGATTGATTTATCACTCGTTATATCAACAAGTGTACTTCCGTAAATAAAGTAAGCTGATAAAAGTCCTATTGCTATAAGTAAAAGAATAGCAGGAATAATAATTTTTAATTTCTTCATAAAATTACCCCTTAGTAACAGGCAAGAAAAAATTCTTGCCTGCTTTGTTGTTATAAAATATCAATATGCAAATACTTAATGTATCGCTGTATTTAATATTTTATCTGTCAAAATGTTTTTTGATACTCGGTATAAGCACAATGGTCAAGATTACTATCGGTTAAACCGGTATAATAAATGTTTATTTTGGTAAAATGTTTGCCGCTTCCGCTTGTAATATATGCTACAGGTGATTCGGAAGTTAAATCTTTGCTTTTATCCGGGCTTCCGCCTGTCTTTTTGAGATTACCCTTTGAATCGACATTTCGTGCTACCATGGTCACAGCAAGTCTGTAAGTACTCCTGTTTCCTGTTGTTTGTGCGTACATTTTGGTTTTTGAATTATTTGAATGCCATCCGGTAATTATCAATGCTCCATATACACCTGTAGGACTAACACGAATAGGGACTTTTGCATCATGGTGCGGTGTTGCCGCATAAGCAGAAATTGAACCTGTAAACATTGTAATAGCCATTAATACAGCAGCAAATAATGCCGTTAATCTCTTTGATAATTTCATAATTAAATCTCCTTAATTTTATTGTAATAGATTGATGTGCTATTTTTGTGTCAAAACACAAAGATATTAAATCATCGAAAACACCTCTTTCATCATAAATTTTAATAAAGCTTTATTAATAAAAACATTTTCTTTTTTTAATTCCATTTTAAATCATACATAACAAAAAACAATATTAATTCCGTTATAATGCAAAAATAGGGCGAAATTATCAAAATTCTAATATAGTTAGAATTTTATTTTAACAAAAAAGCTCTCGTATTTTTAATACAAGAGCTTAAACCTTATTCTATTTTATTTTCTGGAAATAAGATAACCAATTTGAATTGTTTTAATCCTTTATCATATTCCCATTCCATTTCTCCATGATATTTTTTTATTGTCTTTCGTATACTTTTAGTCCCAAATCCATGAATAGATTTATTTTTTTTGGTTGTAATTAAGTCACCGTTTTTACCTGTTGGTTCAATATCACTACTGTTTATTACTGTTATTTTATGGTGAAAAGTTAAACTATTAACAATTTCCAAATTTATGAATTTGACGGTTGATTTCGATGCCGCTTCAACAGCATTATCTAGAATATTATTAAATAATGTTGATAAATCAAAATCATTTATAAAATTCAGATTGTCATTCATTATATGTGTTTCAAATTCTATTCCTTTACTATTGCAAAGATCCATATATTTACTTAATATGATATCAAGAAATTTATTTTTAGTTTTGCCGATTTGATTGTATTTAGTAATTTCACCAAGCATATTATCTATATAATTTTTAATTTCTGCTTGATTTGACATACTGCTTATGGCAATCATATGATTTTTATAATCATGTGCCATTACATTCATTGTTTCATTTTTCTTTTCAATCAAATTAAGATATTGCATATCAATATCATTCTTTTGATTTGTTAATTCCAACTCCAATAATTTTTGATTGTTTTTTTCGGCTTGTTCATAAACAAAATAGATAATGATATTGATAACCAAAAGAAATGAAATAGATATAATTATAAGAATATTTTGATATGATTTGAGAGCAATACTGTCAGTTATTATTTTCATTACTATAATAACAAATATACTACTTAAAGGTAATAAAGATAATGCAAACCATTTTCCCCAAGTTTTTACATTTGTTTCTTTAACAGAAATTTTGGAAAGGAAGTTACTAAATAAGAAATATAGAATCCGACTTAAAACAACTCCTATTTCAAAATGATTATCAACACTGTTTTGAACTGGAATATTATAAATTAAAGAAGTTATGTATGCAGTTAAAAATTCAGATATTATTTGTAAAATACAAAGAATTATTCCGTGAAAAATAGATGATTTAAATGAACTTTTGAAGCAAAAATATATAATTACAATATTAGTGAGTGTAATTATTATTGTATTTACAAATTCTATGTTTATAATAAACCTATAAATAAAAAATAACATTAGATAAGAAACTAAAATCGTAATAAACGATATTAATTTATTTTTCTTAGGTTCATATATATGCCTTATATACATATACACAATAACCGCTTCAGTTAAATATGCAAAAATTTGAAAAAACATAAATTACCTTCTTTCCAAAACATAAAAGAACAATCTTTTAATTTCAGCTTGCTTTTTAGGTGCTATATTTATTTCGTATTTTTCTATGATTTTTCCGTCAAGATCTCGTTTGGCCAAAACTAAAAGCGTTCTTGTATGATATACTGAATAATCTAAATTAGCAACATAGCTAGAATGTGGGCAAACAAAAGAAATAGCATTTAAACGGTTTTTCCATACCGAAATTTTTTCATTTGAATAATAAATATTGTCAACAGTTACGATTTTTGTTTTCTTTTTTTTAATTTCAATATAAATAATATCGTTTGTATATATTCGAACATTACGGCCGCTTTTTACATCATAAAAAACAATTATATCATTATTGATGAGTTCGGCAGCATCATCCAAAGCTCTATAAAGTCTTACAATATCTAACGGCTTAGATAAAAATCTAAAAGCTCTAATATGAAACGCATCATCCAAATATCCATCATATGATGTAATTACAAAAATTATATTGTGTGGATTGCGACGTTTTAATTCTTTACCTGTATCAATTCCATTAATATTACCCATTTCAACATCCAAAAAAACCAAATCAAACAATAATTGATTTTCAAGTAGTTTTTCACCAGAAGGAAATTGAAAAATATTAAGCGATATATTTCTATCATTAAAATAATTTCTCAAATGTTTTTCTAATAGATCTCTAAATGATTTATCGTCATCACATATTGCTATATTCATTAACATCCTCTTTTCAAAAAAAATAAGTATATAAAACATATCATTGTTTAGATATGTTTTATATACCATATGAAAATAAATTTGTCAAATTCAATTATTCTTTGAGTTCATCCCCTGCACTAACATTAATACAGTATCTATATCCGAATCACTGCAATTTTTGAGGCATCCACAGATTTGAAGTATTTTACCATCTTTACTATCATCACCATAGTCTATTCCTAACAAAAAATAATCTGGAGTTTTTTCCAATGCAAGTGCCCATTTTACAAACTTATCTAATCTAGTGGCGTTTTCACCACACTCAACCCTTGACATCTGTTTATCAGATAAATAATCATCATCATTTTTATTTAATCCCTTATTTATTTTTTCGACAAGTTCACTTTGTGTTAGTCCTAATTTTTTTCGTTGCATTTTAAGTTTGTTTCCTAAATCTTTTAGAAAAACTTTATATGTCATAAAATCACCTCAAGGTAACTTTATCAATTATTTACGCAGCATAACACTTGTAATTATAGAATAATCTAATTATAAAAGAATTTTTACAAATAATATTAGATTATTCTTGTTATATGTGCATTATCGTTTTGTTATACCAAATTTTTAACACTTTTGACTTAAATATTGACTTAGATATTATTATAAAATAAAATTTAATTATCAAAGAAAAGGAGGATTTTATTATGAAATCTCAAAAGAAAATTTTCACAACAGCAATTAAAACAATAGCTGAAAAATCACTTGAAAGAAATGCTAATAGTACAAGTTGCATTATCTATTATCAACCTGAAGTACCATCAGCTTTAAAAAAGTTCAGTAAAATCGACAATGATAAATAATTTATCTACACATCTTGTCGATAAACTTATTTCAAAAGGAAATATTACTGAAGACGAACGAGAACTTTACATTTATGGATTGTTTATATCTATTTCACATTTAATGTATTTAATTCTCGCAATCGTCTTTGGTTTAATATTCAAATGTTTTCTCGAAAGCATTATTTTCTATATAACTTTTCAGTTTATAAGGAGATATGCCGGTGGCTTTCATGCCAAGACTGAAACAAGATGCGAAATATTATCAACTTTATCAATTTTATGCTGTATAGTGCTTATCAAGCTGTCAAAAATGTACGATATTAGAATTGCATTACTTAGTATATCTTTAGTATTTGCTGTTTTAATATTCATTCTTTGCCCGCTTGATACTCCTGAAAAGCCTTTAAGTGATAAGGAATATAAATATTTTCGCAAAATATCTTGGATAATATTATCGCTGATTATTGTTGCGATAATCGTATCATTTATTTTTAAATTTAATGTTGTATTTGCACCGTGTTGTGCAAGTTTAATACTTGAAGGTGTACTAATTGGCACAGGTAAAATTAAAAAGGTGTACAACGAAAAAAGAGCAAGCTCTCAGGCATAGAGGGCTTGCTCTTACTCGTTGCAAAATGAAAAAATGTAAATACAGAACGCCTATGAAAATTGAACAAGCTATTTACATATCAAAAGCTAATTTGATGTTTTCAGTTTGTCCGAGATGTCATAAAGCGATAGAGCGAGAATATACAAATCACTGCTCCAGCTGTGGTCAAAAGCTTTTATGGCAAGATATAGACGATATTAAAATCACATATAAATAAGCTATACGTCTGATGAATTTTCACAAGGCGTATTTTTTCCATTTTTAGTTGTATGTGGTTATGTTACATAGCTAAATATCCATAATCTTTGATTTTTGATATTGTTCATAGCACCGACCCAAGCCATCATATCATTAGCTTTCAATTCTTCCGTTATGCCTTGTTTCTTCGCAAATTCATCAATAAACCTGCTTTCTATTTCACTTGCCAGTAAATCAATATCGTGAAGATAAGAGTTGAGCTTGCCGCTTGTGATAAGATTGTAATATCTAACCTTGCGATTTTCCTTGAGCCATCTTTTATGCCTTTGTCCCCAAATGCCGATAGAGTAGTTATCACTTTCAGAAATGGTTAAACAAGGAATATAATAATCACCTTGCAATTCATACCAAAGTCTGTTGCTTTTATCAAAAATATACTTTTTCATTGTGTAATCCTCCAAAATAATAAATTATACCTACAATTCATCATTCCAACCGATTACAAAAGCCCCAAGGGAGAGACTTCTTTACGAAGCCTCTCCCTTGTGGTGCTCTTTTATTTTTGCTGTGGAATGTAATCGAAACAGCCGTTAAGAAAACAGTCCGGTGGACTGTTTTTAGGCGCGGCGTGTCGGTGAGCGCAGAAGCGAACCGAGCGATTACCGCCATCTCCACCACGTCGTCACGGACTGCATATCGTTCGTGACGACTTTTTTATTACTTAAAAGAAAAAGTCATCAGCTCACTCATTTCGTCGTTCCTCCTTTCCCCAAAAAGCTTACGCTTTTCGGGGACCCCGATATTTATTTTTATTTTTGTATAAACAATGTGGATTCGAACCACTGATGGGAGCGAACGCCGAAGCCTGCGAGGCAAGGAACGAGGACGGCAAAACCTGCTATGTTCCTGCTGATATGAACTACAGAAAGTGAGAAAAGCCGAAAATTCTGATGGTGAAAAAACACCGAGAACAAACTGAATGGAAGATTGATTATGATTACCTTTTGAAAAATAAAACTGTTGATATTGAAAGAAAAATTGTTTATAATGTAATAGCAAAATTAATGAACTTTTATTTGAAAGGGCTTATATGATAACTTCAAAAGAAATTGAGCATAATTACATAGAAATCGGTTATAGCAAATGCAATATGAATATTGCAAAATGCTTTATTTTGGCTATTCTTGCAGGTATGTTTATTGCGTTTGGCGGGCTTAGTTCCTCCGTTGCGTCTTGTATGATTGAAAATTCGTCGCTTGCAAAGCTGATTCAAAGTGTTGTCTTTCCGGCAGGCCTTGCAATGGTTGTCGCAGTCGGCGCTGAGCTTTTCACGGGCGATTGCTTAATCACAATATCAGTGCTTGAAAGAAAAACAAATGTGCTTAAATTTATCAGAACATTGATAATTGTTTATATCGGAAATCTCGTCGGAAGTATTCTTGTGGCTTTGATGGCGGTATACGGGCATACATTGTCTGCTTTTAACGGTGCGCTTGCGCAGAATATAGTTGATATTGCGGCTAAAAAATGCGAAATAGGCTTTGGCGACGCAATAATCAGAGGCATTTTGTGTAATGTTTTGGTTTGCTCAGCTGTTTGGATGTCAATGACGACAAAGAGTGCAGCAGGCAAAATTGTCGCTTTGTTTATGCCAATTATGGTCTTTGTAATCAGCGGCTTTGAGCATAGCGTTGCAAATATGTTTTATATCCCTGCAGGCATTATGGCACTTAAGGAATATGGCGTAGAAGCTGAAGGTCTTAATTGGTTTAACTTTTTTATCACTAATGAGCTTCCCGTAACTGTCGGCAATTTAATCGGCGGAATTTCCTTAAGCGTGGCGCTTTGGTTTACTCAAAGTCAAAAAGCAAAAAAATAATATATAATAAAAACACCTTTCGGCACTGCGGCTTGAAAGGTGTTTTGCTTTATGTTTATAAATCAATTTTGTTATTATGCGTATATTTTTTTATGATAATATTTTATATTGCCTATCTTACAAATATTGACAATCTTATTATTTCCTGCTATTCTTTTAATACTAATAAAAAAGCATTACGAGGTTACGGTTACGAAAAAGTTGTTTGAAAAGCTGAAAAATAAATTTATTAATTTTTGCAAATGGGTGTGGAGCGAGTGCAAGGATTGGCATACACTTGTGCTTTTTGCCATAGTTGTTGTTTTGATGTATGCTCCCGTTTGGCTCGGATATATCCTTTATTTTGTGTTTAAATCAAAATGGGCAATGGGCGTTGCAAGTGCTTATTTGGTATTTTGGGCAGGTCCGTTTACTCCGTATTTTCCGCTTTGCATTGCGATTACATTGAGTTTAAAAAAGCTTATTGAAAAAATTAAGGGCAGGGGAGATAACGATTCTGCGGATAAAGAGAATAATAGTGATGCTTAAAAGACTTTGAGAAAGTAGGCTGAATTTCGCATTTTGCGAGCGGGTGCTGTACGTGGGTACTGCCTCCGAGCAAAAGGCGAAAAGCGCCAAAAGAGGATTGAACATTATGTTCAATCCTCTTTTCTATGAATGTTATTATTTGATTGTGTTTTTATAAGAATATTCCTTTGTCTTATGAATTGTTTGAAATTTTAAAACAAACGGCGTGCTTTAGCCACTTTATCAATGTCTTTTGTTAACAAAATATGATAGAAAGCACTTGACAAGGGTGTTATTATATTCTTGTAAAAATAAAGGAGATGTTAAAAATGGTAAATAAGAAAAAACAAATTCCCGTTACTCTTTTAACAGGTTATCTCGGAGCAGGCAAAACTACTCTTCTTAATCACGTTCTTGCAAACCAAGAGGGATACAAGGTAGCTGTTATTGTTAATGATATCGGTGAAGTTAATATTGACGCTTCTCTTATCGCTAAGGGCGGTAATGTTACTCAAAAGGACGAAAATCTTGTTCCGCTTTCAAACGGCTGTATTTGTTGCACACTTAAGGTTGACCTTATGAAGCAGATTATTCAGCTTGCTACAAGCGGCAGATTTGATTATATTCTTATCGAGGCAAGCGGCATTTGCGAGCCGGGTCCTATTGCAGGCTCAATTTGTATGCTTGACGGAACAGATCCGAGAAGTGAACTTCCTGCAGTTTGTTATCTTGATAATATCGTTACGGTTGTTGACTCTCTTAGAATGGTTGACGAATTTCTTTCGGGCGACGCTCTTCTTAAAGAGGACAAGGACGAGGACGATATCGAAAATCTTCTTGTAGAACAGATTGAATATTGCACAACTATCGTTCTCAATAAGGTTGACCAAATCAGTGACGAGAATAAGGCAAAGGTGCTTAAGGTTATTAAAACCTTACAGCCTGAGGCTAAGATTATTGAAGCAACTTTCGGTGACGTTCCTGTTTCCGATATTCTTTCAACAGAAAGTTTTGATTATGAGAAAATTCTCAATTCACCGGGCTGGCTTAAGGCTATGGAGGGTGAAGAAGAGAACGAAGAGGAAGGCGAGAGCGAGGAATACGGTATCGGCACATTCGTTTACGAGTCGCTTCCTCCGCTTGACCAAAAGAAGTTTGAAAACTTTGTTTTTGCTCACTATCCTAAAGAGGTTATCAGAGCAAAGGGACTTTTCTGGATTGAAAATGACCCTCAAACAGCTTATATTTTCGAACAAAGCGGTAAGCAGAAAACCGCAACGGACGACGGTAAATGGATTGCTTGTATGCCAAAGCATCAGCAAGAGCAAATCCTTGCAATGAATCCTGATATCGCTGCCGCTTGGGACGAAAAGTACGGTGACAGGGTTAACAAAATCGTGTTTATCGGTCAGAATATGGATAAAGAGGCTATCACAAAAGCACTTGATGCCTGCAAGGCTGAATAAGGATAAAAAAGTAACAGGACTGCGATTGTTTTTTCGCAGTCCTGTTTTTATGCGGATTTTTAATCGGGGTCCCCGAAAAGCGTTAGCTTTTTGGGGAAAAGGAGAAAGGAATGGAGTGCTTATTGTGAATTTTGCAAAAATTCATTCAAACACGGAATTTCTTTCGACGTAGTGTAGGGGCGACCATTGGTCGCCCGCAATCAGTTATTTATTATCTTTCAGTATTAATAAATACCCTGAGCCATCATGGCTTCTGCAACCTTTTCAAAGCCTGCAATGTTGGCGCCGGCAACAAGGTTGTAGCCAAGGCCATATTTCTCGGCAGCTTCAACGGAATGTTTGTGAATGTTGATCATGGCATTGTGGAGCTTTTCATCAACCTCTTCTGCTGTCCACGAAAGTCTTTGACTGTTTTGGCTCATTTCAAGACCTGAAACGCAAACGCCGCCCGCATTAACAGCCTTTGACGGAGCAACAATAACACCGTCCATATCCGAAAGATAATTGAGCGCTTCCTCTGTTGTCGGCATATTTGCAACCTCAATGTAGTATTTTGTGCCGTTTGCAATGATTTGCTTAGCCTCTTTAATACCGATTTCATTTTGAGTTGCGCAAGGCATTGCTACGTCTACCTTAACGCTCCAAGGCTTTTGACCTTTATAAAAAGGAACGCCGAATTTGTCGGCATAATCCTCACATCTGTCTCTTCCGGAGGCACGCATTTCAAGTAAATAGTTTATTTTTTCCTCGGTAATAATTCCGTCCTTATCGTAAATATATCCATCAGGACCTGAAATTGTAACGGGAATTGCACCAAGCTCGGCAAGCTTTTTGCAAGCACCCCAAGCTACGTTGCCGAATCCCGAAACTGCAACTGTTTTGCCTTTCAGCTTGTCATTCTCGTGCTTTAAAACCTCACAAAGATAATAAACTGCACCGTAACCCGTAGCCTCAGGTCTTATAAGCGAACCGCCGTAGGAAAGCCCCTTGCCCGTTATAACGCCGTTTTCAAATGCGTCAGATATTCTTTTGTATTGACCGAATAAAAAGCCTATTTCACGAGCACCGACGCCGATATCACCTGCCGGAACATCAACGTTAGGTCCTATGTGTCGATAAAGTTCTGTCATAAACGCTTGGCAAAATCTCATAATTTCGCCCTTGCTCTTTCCTCTCGGGTCGAAGTCGGAGCCACCCTTTGCGCCACCCATAGGTAAGCCTGTAAGCGAGTTTTTAAATGTTTGCTCAAATCCGAGGAAATACATAATAGAACTGTTTACGCTTGGATGAAAACGCAAGCCGCCTTTGTAAGGACCGATGCTTGAATTAAACTGAACACGATAGCCTCTGTTAATTTGTGTTTTTCCAGCATCGTCAACCCAAGCAACACGGAATGTAATAAGTCTGTCCGGCTCAGCCATTCTTGTAAGCAAATCATCTTCAACATATTCCGGGTGCTGCTCAATTACTTTTTCAAGCGAACGAAAAACTTCTTTAACACACTGTATGTATTCCGGTTTTGCATTATCTCTTCTTTCAACGGTTTTGATTACATTTTCAATGTATTCATTCATTTTCATTTACCCCTTTTTATGAAAATTTACTGAGTGAGTAGCCACTCACCCTATATTAATATTAACATTAATAAATGAAAATTCAAGATGCTTTTTGTAATTCTGTTGAAAATATATAAAAATATTTATAAAACTAATGTAACGACAAAAAAAGAAAGTGCCCAAATTAGGACACTTTCTAATACTTTATTACAGTTAATTTTTGTTCGTTTTTTGTGCAATTTTAAAATGCACCGAGTGCTTGGAGCAAAAGTATTGCAAGAAGTACAGGAGCAACTACTTTTACCATACCGATATAGATATATTTTCTGCCAAATTTTTCTCCGTTTTTCGTAACCTCATCAATAACGGTTTTTGGCTTTGCAACCCAACCGATAAGAATACATGTGAGAATTGCAACAACCGGCATAAGAATATTGTTGCTGACGTAGTCAAAAATATCAAGAATTTGACCTACAGCACCGGTAGGAAGCTTTAGTTCGAAGTAGAATACGTTGTATCCAAGGCAAACTATTATGCCGAGAACAACAGAATAAACCGTAACGAGAACAGCACTCTTTTTTCTGCTCAATTTGAACTTGTCCATAATACTTGCAACAATCGCTTCCATAATTGATACAGAGGATGATACTGCCGCAAAAATAACCATTAAGAAGAAAACTATGCCTATAACTGTTCCGACTTTGCCCATTTGATTAAATACCTTAGGAAGTGAAATGAACATAAGTCCCGGTCCGGCGCTCATACCCTCTGTTCCTGCAAATACGTAAACAGCAGGGACAATCATAAGGCCGGCAAGTATAGCAACTACAGTGTCAAAAATCTCAATTTGGTTAATTGATTTGTTGATGTTTGTTTTGTCAGGAACGTATGAGCCGTAAGCAACCATAATACCCATGGCAACGCTGATTGAATAGAACAGCTGGCCCATAGCATCCATAATTACTAAGAAAAATTGCTTAAATGTAACTCCCTTAAAATTAGGAATTAAATAAAGCTTTAATCCTTGAAGTCCTGTTCTTGTGATTCCTGTTGCTTCGTCTGTATATTTAAGAGTAAGTGAAAAAACAGAAATTCCTATAATAAGAATAACGAGTATCGGCATAAGAACTTTGCCCATTTTTTCAATACCCTTGTCAACACCGCCGAGTACAACACCTGCCGTTGCGGCAATGAATACCAAAAGCCAAATTATAGGCTCACTTTTGCCTGAAATAAAGTTGCTGAAATAGCCGTCTTGCGCCGCAAGCGTACCTTTGCCGGAAATGAAATCTATGAAATATTTAAATACCCAACCGCCGATAGCACAGTAATAAGGTAAAATAATTATGGGTACGAGCGTTGCAAGTGAACCCAAAAATCCGAATTTCTTATTGATTTTTCCGTAAGCCGTAAGCGGACTTTGCTTTGTTTTTCTTCCTATTGCTATTTCGGTTATAAGAAGTGTAAAACCAAATGTAAATACCAAAATCAGATAACAGAAAATAAATAAGCCACCGTTATCCTTTGCCGCTAAATAGGGAAATCGCCAAATGTTTCCAAGTCCTACCGCACTTCCTGCTGCTGCAAGAACAAAACCGATAGTGCCTGAGAAACTTCCTCTCTTTTTCTCAGTCATAATTATCTCCAATCAAAATATAGAATAATGCGTTTATTATACATTAATTAAAAATATTTATCAAGCCACCGCAGTAACACTTTAAAGCGATAACTTGATAAACATTAAATAAAAGGAATTGAAAAGCGCATTAAGTATGAATTTCAATTCCTTTTATAATTTTACGGTTTTATTGAATTTTATTCAAAGCTTTATTAATTTTCGCTGTTAGCCATAAGCTTTTCACGTTTTTCCTCAAGCTCTTTTTGAGCTTGTTCCTTAACCTTACCTGTGTAATTGTTAAAGAACATAGGAATGATTGTGAGAAGGAAGCCGACAGCAGGAACGATTGTAACAAGTGCTAAAAGCATCTTTTGAGTATCAACCGATTGCTGGAAGAAAATCTGTCTGCCTGCATTGTCAACAAGTGATTTGTCAACTGCCTTAAAGTCGGTGCCGTCAAGGATTTGACCGAACACAAAGGTTGCAACAGCGGCATTAACCTTTGAAAGGAATGTTTGGAATGCGAAGCAAACACCCTCCTGTCTTTCACCTGTTTTCCATTCAAGATAGTCAACAGAATCGGCAATGAGCGCATAGGTGATAACATTGTAAATACCAAGCGGAAGACCCATAAGGAATAAGAATACCCAAAGAACATAAATATTAGCCTTTGTAACGTCCTGAGCCATAACAACATAGCAAAGAGTGTGAACTATAAGACCGAATAATGCCGAGCCGATGTAGATTTGCTTGAGCGAAAACTTCTTTCTGAGCATAGGGAAGATAGCCATTGCAGGCACCATACCTACACCGATTGCAACCGTAAGTGTTGTTACGATAGTTCCACGAGGAATCCAAAAGTCGTAAGCAGCTGCTGCGTCAACATTAGGCACAAGCGTTGATTGAGCGCCCGGTAAGAAGTCTTGGAAAATTTGGGTAAAGTTTGTATAGTTTTGAATAATAATGTAGTTTCCGATATAGTCAGCGCACTGGTTTGCAGTTACCATTGTTGAACCTAAAATTGCGGCGAAAATAACAATGATGAGAAGTCTGTTTTTGCCGAGAACTACAAATGTTTCCTTAAATGAAGGAGTATGGTCCGTCTTAGGTACTCTTTCTTTAGATACAAAGAAAATGAGTATTGAAAGACCGCAACCCAAAAGTGCAAAAATAACACCGCTTAAGAAAAAGCCTTTTGTGTAACCCATATTGCTTTGATAAAGAATAGGAACAAGAAGGGCAGGAAGTATTCCGCCGAATGTTGAGCCTAAACGAGCAGTAGAGATAAATGATGTTCTTTCACTTTCAAGCGGAGTGATTACTGATGAAAGTCCCCAGAAAGGAACGTCCTGAACAGTAAATGCCACACCCCAAAGAATGTATGTTACAAGAGCCCAAACAAAAGCTGCTGTTGAACCCTCTTTAAACGGGGCAGAGAAAAGAGCAATTGTTGTTATTGCAATCGGAATAGGAGAAAATAAAAGATAAGGTCTCATTTTGCCCCATTTTGATTTTGTTCTGTCAACAATCATACCCATTACAGGGTCATTAAGTGCGTCAAACACACGTCCGATAAGAATAATTGTTGTGCCTTGCTTTAATGTAAGTCCCGCACCGTTTTGGAAAAATACGAGTGTGAACATTGACATAAGGGTATAAATACCCGAACGACCGAACGCACCGACAGTAAAGCAAATGCGCTCTTTCATAGTTAAATATTTTTTTGTTTCAGCCATTTATTTTCTCCTTTTAATTACTGCCGGCAAAATAACCGGCGCTTCCTCTTGAGCGTTTTGCATTTGCTTTAAAAGTAAAAACTTAAGCTCCTGCCTTACATGTGCGTACCTTGGATCTTTTATAAGATTGTTTTTCTCATTCGGGTCTTTTTGCAAATCATAAAGATAATTTTCAAAATAAACCTTGGATTTATGGTGAATATAGCCTGTTATAGCGGCGTCACGCACTTCATATTTGAACCTGTCAGTTCTGACTGCACGTGAATTTGAAGCCTCGCTAATCTGTATAAATACACAGTCACGCTTGTCGTCGGGATTGTCTACCTGCTTGCCGAGGTCAACGCCCATATACGTTCTCGGAATAGGAATATTTGCCATAGAAAGAAGCGTAGGCGGTAAATCAATAAGTGATGAAAGCCTTTCTTCTTTCTTGCCGCCGACAAATTTGCCGCCCTTAATAATCAAAGGAGTGTGAGTTGCGCTTTCGTGGCAGCTTCTTTTGTATTCCGGATTTCTTGTTTTAAAATGACTGCCGTGGTCGGATGTGTAAATAATAATTGTATCGTCATATATTCCGAGTTCTTTAAGCTTTTCAACAAGTCTGCCGACATTGTAGTCAAGCCTGTTAATTGCAGAAATATAATCGGGATACATTTCTTTGTAATTACCCTTTAAAAACGTTAAATCATCCGGCAAAGGATAATCTTTGTATTTTTCAACAGTCGGCTTGTAGCCCTCATACGTGTGATGGTCGTTTTGATGATGCGGCTCTAATTGACTTACAAACATAAAAAATGGCTTGTCTTTATCCCTTTTGTCTAAAAATTCAAGCGCATAATCATTTATGCAGTCAGCCCTGTAACCCTTGAAATCAAGCTTGTTGCCGCTTTCATCAAAGATATAGCCGTCATAACCGTGAGATGTGAATTCAAGAACATCAGCGCCTCTGAAATATTGATATTCTCCCTGCTTTTCTCTCGGAATCGCAGTGCTTTCACAGTGCAATCCGACACCCGGAAGCCTGTTTGAAGCCAAGTGCCATTTGCCTATGTAAGCTGTTTGATAGCCTGCTTCATTAAAATAATGTGCAAGCGGTTTAATGTCACTCGGAAGCGGAATACCGTTCCAATAACAGCCGCATTGCGTTGCGTAAACACCCGTTTGCAGGCAAGCCCTCGCCGGTCCGCAGACGGGCTGGCAGGTAAAGTTGTTTTCGTACTTTATGCCTTCTTTTGCGAGGGCACAAAGGTTGGGCGTTACTTCTTCATTAACCGTGTCCCAGCGCTGCTGGTCGGAAAAATAGAAGATAATGTTTTTCTTTCCCATAATTTTCCCCTTATATTTTTTATGCTATAAATCCGACAACTGCGTTGTAAAAATTAACAACTGCAATTGCGGCAACAACTGTTGTAAAAACAGTTTTAATTACTTTCTCATTTCCTTTTTTATTCATTTTAGCACCTAAAAGTCCGCCGACTACCGCACAAATAATTGCAACAATAAGCGTTACAATGTCAAATTCAGGTATTGTGTGAGTAACTCCTAAGGTGATAAGTTTTGAAAGCTGGCTGAAAAAAATAGTGCCTACGCTGTAAACTGCCGCTTCCTTAACCGTCATTGAGAAGAAAAGAGCAAGAAATGCAACGTTAATCGGTCCTCCTCCTACACCTAAAAAAGAAGCAATAAAACCAAGCGCAAGACCTACAAGAACAATGCAAATAGGATTTTTAACCTTGAAGCTTTTTGCATTTTTTAAATTTATATAGACAACGGATGCAACAAGCAAAATGCCTAAAATTAAGCCTTGAAGGCTTTTTAATTTATTGTTGTCAAATAATGTAAGAAGATAATCAAATAGCCTTGAGCCGAGTATTCCGCCTATAACAGCACCGACAGATAATGAAACAATCAGCTTGAAATCAATTTTCGTTTTAGATTTAATATGCTTAATTGTAGAGCTTATGCTCATACTGAAAACAGCACAGGCTGAATAAAAATTAACAATGCTGATAGGGTCCTTTCCTATAAGGTCAAGAAGCGGTTTTATTATTACTCCTCCGCCAAGACCTACATATGCACCCATAAAAGTGGCAAATATAATAATTATACCATATAATACAGTTGTCAATTTGCTTCATCTCACTCTTTGAAAAAATACGCTTTGAATATTATATAATAAAACAATTGTTAAGTCAATCGAATTAAAACATTATCAACTTATTACGGCATAAAAGTTGCTTTCCCACGCAGGAATGTAAACACTGTGCCTGAAATAAAGCTTGTATTTATCATTTAAACTTAATATTTTTTTCCCAAGTGCAAACAAATCCTCATTTCTGTGATAAGCACAAACATAAAGCTTTGGCAAATATGTTTTTATGATTCTTTTTGCACCGCCAAGCGCCTTCATTTCCGAGCCTTCAATATCCATTTTTATCATAGTAACAGGGCAGTCAATTAACGAGTCGATATCAGTTACTTTTACGGGTACTCCGCTTGCCGAAATATGCGAATTTCTGCTCTGCTCTTTTGCAAAAATAAGGGTATCTTTTTCGTTCCAAGCACCCATATTATAGGTCTCCAAATTCTTCATTTCAGCCGTGTTTTTGATTAACTTTTTATAGCTTTTTGCATCAGGCTCAAGCGCAATTATTTTGTTGTATTTTCCCTTTGTGTAGGCGGTAAATTCTCTTATTGTATCGCCGTCATAAGCCCCTAAATCAACGATTGATTCACTATCGTTTAACTTTAATATATTCCTATAAATACTCTCTTTGTCACAAAATGAATTTAAAAGATAATCCACCTTGCCCGACACCTTGAAATTAAGTATGTCAATATAGTCTTTTTTACTTTTTTCGTCTGCTAAATGTTCGTAAACAAAATCAAAATCATCATTGTGTTCTTTAACATATTCTCTGGTAAAAAGTCCGCCGCCTGCAACGGGAACATCAGGAGCAAAAACCTTGTGCTCACTGTTGATTTTTTTTATGTTTTCGATGACGTTTTCAAGGTGTGTTGCAAATGCCAAAACTACGTTAAAATCATCGTATTTTTCGCAAACCTCGCTGTATTTAAGCACCTTGTAGCCTAAAAATGAATGACCTCTCACAAATTCATCGCTTGCAAATATCTCGCTTACCGTGATTTGGTAGGTGTTAAGCGTTGAAATTATTTTTTCAGCCCCGTTTCCCATTCCGTAAATCATAACGGGTTTGCCGTCTTTTTTTAAAAAATCCCAAACGTTTTCTTCTTTTATTCTTTCAATCATTGCTCTGCTCCGCATATATTTAATGCAATGATTATATCATAAAATATTGCTCTTTACAAATGCTAAAAAGTATTATATAATATTTTTTGATTTAAAAATAACTATTTTAAAATTTGAGGGGGAATATGCCTATATGGGCAGTGCCTTTAAAAATCTGTTTAAAAAAGAAAGTTCAACAGAGGATGAGATTAAACAGCTTGTTGAGGAAGATGAACAGGTAGGTCAGCTTGAAAAAAATCAAAGAGAAATGATTAATAATATTTTTGAGTTTGACGATTTGGATGCAGGGGACATAATGACCCACAGAATAGATATAAATGCGCTTGATTGCAATTTGAGTATTGAAAAAGCCGTGGAACTTGCTATTGAGTACGGCAATTCACGTCTGCCTGTTTATGATGAAGACCTTGACCGTATCTGCGGTGTGCTTTATGTTAAAGATTTGCTTAAATTTGTCGGCAAGCCTATTTCAAATGGCGAAAAGCTTTTGTCATATACAAGAAAGCCGCTCTTTGTGCCGGAGTCTATGCCTTGCGGCAAGCTTTTTGCCAAAATGACTGAAGCAAGAGTTATGCTCGCAATAGTTATTGATGAATACGGCGGCACGGCCGGTCTTGTTACTATGGAGGATATATTGGAAAGCATAGTAGGCAATATTTGTGACGAATATGACGGTGAGGAAGAGCAAAGTATAACTAAGATTAATGACAGTACATTCACTTTTGACGGCTTTGCGGATATTGACGATGTATCAAAAGCGCTCGGTATTCAAATCCCAGACGGCGATTACGACACGATAGCAGGCTTTGTTATCACTCTTTTGGGTTATCTGCCGAGTGAAGATGATAAAAAGGTACATACTGTTAAATATGATAATCTTGTTTTTACCGTTTTGGATGTAAAGGACAGAAGAATCGGTAAGATTAAAGTTGAAAAAGTAGAAGTTGAAAAATAAGGCGAAAATATGGCAGAACAAATTATAGAATTTGAAGCTATGGAACAGGCAGTCAGCCTATTCGGCAGCTTTGACGAAAATGTTAAACTTATTGAAAATGAATATGACGTTTCAATTATTTCACGTGGCTCTGAACTGAAAGTTATGGGAGACGTCGAAAATGTTGATAAAGCGGCAAGAGCCTTGCGTTCAATGCTTGCTATGATTAATAAGGGCGAAAGCCTGACAGAGCAAAATGTTCGTTATGTTTTAACTCTTGTTAATGAGGGCAATGAAGATAAAATAGCGTCAATGAGCAGCGGGTCGATTTGTATTTCGTCCAAGGGCAGACCCATTAAGCCTAAAACGCTCGGTCAAAAAAGGTATTGCGACGCTATATTAAATAATACAATTACATTTGGTATCGGCCCTGCCGGAACCGGCAAAACGTATCTTGCCGTTGCAATGGCAGTTACGGCTTTTCGTGCCAAAGAAGTGGACAGGATTATTTTAACCCGTCCGGCTGTTGAGGCAGGCGAGAAGCTTGGCTTTTTGCCCGGTGATTTGCAAAGCAAGGTTGACCCTTATTTAAGGCCGCTTTATGACGCACTTTTTGATATGCTCGGCGCTGAAAATTTTCAGAGATATCAGGAACGTGGTGCGATTGAGGTTGCACCGCTTGCTTATATGAGAGGCAGAACTCTTGATGACAGTTTTATTATTCTTGATGAAGCGCAAAACACCACGCCTGAGCAAATGAAAATGTTTTTAACCCGTTTGGGCTTTAATTCGAAAATGGTTATAACGGGTGATATAACTCAAATAGATTTGCCTGACGGTAAAAAATCAGGATTAAAAAAAGTAATGCACATTCTTCGCAATGTCAACGATATAGCAATTTGCAAATTTGATAAAAAGGATGTTGTAAGGCATAAGCTTGTGCAGGATATAGTTAATGCTTACCAAAAATACGAGGAGGATAAGAACAATGGACGCAGTTAAAGTAGTAATTTCAAATGATCAAAAAGCAGTTAAAATTCCAACGGGAATAAGAATGTTAATCAGACGTTGCTGTCATGCCGTTTTAGAACTTGAAAATTTTGAAGGCTCGGCAGAAGTGAGTGTTCGCTTTGTTGATAACGAGCAAATAAGAGAACTTAATAAGCAATATCGCAATATCGATAAAGAAACAGATGTTCTTTCTTTTCCTCTCGGTGAAAACGGAGAATATGATATAAACCATGATACAGGCGCTAAGCTTTTGGGCGATATCGTTATTTCCGTTCCTAAGGCAGTTGAGCAGGCTGAAATGTATAATCATCCTCTTCAAAGAGAAATCGGATTTTTAACAGTTCACTCAATGCTTCATCTTTTGGGATATGACCATGAAAACGGTGGTCTTGAGGCGGTACATATGCGTGAAAAGGAAGAAACCGTACTTACACAAATAGGCTGGAAGCGAAATAACAGCTACTATATGGGAGACGAATAATGACAAAAACAGCTTTTGTAGCTATTGTAGGCAAGCCGAATGTAGGCAAATCATCATTGCTTAATAAAATGCTCGGTCAAAAAATTGCAATAGTATCATCAAAACCGCAAACCACAAGAACTAAGATTATGGGCGTGCTCACTAAAGGCGAAACTCAGCTTGTATTTACAGATACACCCGGATTTCATAAAGCGCATAATAAACTTGGCGAAAAAATGAACGAAGCAGTCGGCGACACAGTAGGCGGTGTTGATGCTTGCCTTTTTTTGACAGAGCCGAGAGGTGAGCTTAATGAGCAGGAACTCCAGCTTCTTGAAATGTTTAAAAAGCAAAAAATGCCGGTTATTCTTGCTATTAATAAAATTGATATGATAAACGATAAAGAGGAACTTTTTAAAAGAATTGTTTATCTTACCTCGTTTTATGATTTTACGGCGGTCGTTCCTGTCAGCGCTACCGAAGGCGACCATGTTGACGAGCTTATTGACGAACTTGATAAGCTTGCTTTTGAATCGCCTCACTTTTTCCCTGATGACACCTTGACCGACCAGCCTGAAAGAGTGCTTGCGGCTGAAATTATAAGAGAAAAAATACTTCGCTTAATGGATAAAGAAATTCCTCACGGTATCGCAGTAGCGGTTGAAAAAATGCGTGAGCGTGACGATAAAGATATCCTTGATATAGATGCAACAATTTATTGTGAGCGTGAAAGCCACAAGGGTATGGTAATAGGCAAAAACGGCTCAATGCTTAAAAAAGTTTCTACCTATGCAAGGCAGGACCTTGAACGTTTTTTTCAAATTAAAGTTAATCTTCACTGTTGGGTAAAGGTTAAAGAAGATTGGAGAAACAGGGAAGGTCTTATTCATAATTTCGGTTTAGACAATAAATAATAAATTCCAAATTTTCACACGCTTATATTTATCATCGTAGTATAAAATAAAAAGGGTGATATTTTATGATAAACAGCGAGTGGAATGATTTTTGGAATTCGGGTAAAATCGACGATTATTTAAAATTTAAACAGACGGAAAATCAATATTACGGCATTAATTGGGAAGTGCGCAATGGCAAAGACGAAGGGACTTGTAATAAAAGAGCAAACAGTTGGGGAGAGTGACCGTTTAGTTACTCTCCTTACTGCTGATTATGGGCTTGTCAATGCTTTTGTACGAGGTGCTAAGCAACTGAAAAACAGACTTGCCGCTTCAACCTCCCTTTTTGCATACAGCGAATTTTCAATTTATCAGGGCAAAAACGCTAATGTTGTTGACGGCGCTAATCCTATTGAAGTTTTTTTTGATTTGAGAAAGGATATTGAGCGCCTTGCGGTTGCGCAGTATTTTGCTCAGCTTGCTTTTGAACTTGCTAATGAAGGTCAGCCTGAGGAAGAAATGCTCAGCGTGATTTTAAATTCTTTTCATCTTCTTTGCAAAGGAGAAAAGGCGATTATTCAGATTAAATCTGTGGTTGAATTCAGATTGATGTCGCTTTCGGGTTATATGCCTAATATATTAGCTTGCGCAAACTGCGGTACATACGAAACCGATATTATGTATTTTGATACGCTTGAGGGCTGTATTTATTGCGAAAATTGTCAAAAAATCGGCGCAATTGCCTGCCCTAAAAATGTTATAACGGCTGTAAGATTTATTTGCCTTACCGAGCCTAAAAAAATATATTCCTTTTCACTGAGTGAGAAAAATCTTGAATTACTTTCTAAAATAAGCGAGCAATACGTTTTGTCACGTATTCAAAAACGGTTACCCACTCTTGAATTTTATAAATCAGTTAAATTATAAAAGGTAAATACTTATGAATAAAAACCATAAAACACTTGAACTTGACTTGATTCTTGAAAAGCTTGCCGCCGAGTGCTCCTGCGATGACGCTAAGGATTTGGCAAGAGGGCTTAAACCTGCAGGCGATATGGCAGAGGTTGAAATGCTTTTGCAGCAAACAGAGGACGCATTTTCACTTCTTGCCTGCTTTGGCGGTCCGTCATTTTCGGGTCTTAAAAATGTAAATAATTCTCTTCACAGGGCGGCAGCAGGCGGTTCGCTTAACCCTAAGGAACTTTTGGATATTGCTTATTGTTTGCGTGCATTAAGAACTCTTGATGAGTGGCGCAACCATTCAAGCGGGGTTAAAACAAGCCTCGATTTCTTTTTTGAAGGCATAACCTCCAATAAATATCTTGAAACTAAAATATTATCCTGCATTGTCAGCGAGGAGGAAATTGCCGATAAAGCGTCGGATACTCTTTTTGACATAAGAAAGAAAATCAGGTCAAAAGAAAACTCAATAAGGGAAAAACTTGATTCTCTTATTCATTCATCTCATTATCAGCAGTTTTTGCAGGAGGCAATTATTACCCAGCGTAACGGCAGATTTGTTGTCCCCGTTAAGGCTGAATGTAGGGGCAACGTTCCCGGTCTTGTTCACGATACCTCGTCAACAGGCGCAACCGTTTTTATTGAACCTGCCTCTGTTGTTGACGCTAATAATGACATTAAGGTGCTCCAAGGTAAAGAGCGAGATGAAATAATGCGAATTTTATATGAACTTTCGGCTGAATCGGGAGATTTCGCCGAGTCGATTAAGCATTCGTATGAAAGCGCAATAAGGCTTAATCTTATTTTTGCCAAGGCTCACCTTGCATATAAAATGAAGGCTACTAAACCTATTCTTAATAACGAGGGCATAATCTGTCTTAAAAAGGCACGTCATCCGCTTATTGACCCTAAAAAGGTTGTTGCAACTGATATTGCGCTTGGCGACGAATACGATACGCTTGTTATCACCGGTCCTAATACAGGCGGTAAAACCGTATCGCTTAAAACGCTCGGTCTTTTAACTTTGATGACTATGTGCGGGCTTCTTATTCCGGTAGCTGATAGGTCAAGAGTTTCTGTGTTTAATAATATTCTTGTCGATATCGGCGATGAACAGAGCATTGCGCAATCTCTTTCAACCTTTTCATCTCATATGGTTAATATTATTGATATAATGAAAAAGGCGGATGATAAATCGCTTATTTTAATAGATGAACTTGGCGCAGGTACTGACCCGGTTGAGGGTGCGGCACTGGCTGTATCTATTATTGAAGCGCTTAGAGAAAAGGGAGCAATTATTGCGGCAACTACTCACTATGCCGAACTTAAAGCTTATGCTCTCGATACTCCGGGTGTTACAAACGGCTGCTGCGAATTTGACATTGAAACGCTCCGCCCGACCTATAAGCTTTTAATAGGTGTTCCCGGCAGGTCAAACGCTTTTGCTATTTTGAAACATCTTGGTATGACTCAAGATGTTATTGATAATGCTAAGGCAATTGTAGGTTCCGATAATCGTGACTTTGAAGCTGTTCTTGAAAAACTTGAAGCCTCACGTCACGCTCTTGAAGAGGAACGCAAGGTTGCCGAGGAAATGACCGAAAGGGCAAGAAAAATTGAGGAAAAAGCGCAGTCTGAGATGGATAAGATAGAAACTCTTAAGGCTCGTGAACTTGATAAAGCTAAGCGTGAGGCGCAAAAGCTTATTGATGCCGCCGAACGAAAGTCAAGTCAATTTCTTCTTGAACTTGATAAACTGAAAAAAGAACAGACTTCGTCTAATGCGACTGAAATTGCACGCAAAACACGCAGAGCGGTTAAGGCACAAATGGGTGAAATGGACGACCTTATTAATCCTAATGAGCTTGCTGATAATTGGGATTATGACTATAAATTGCCACGCAATCCCGTACCCGGTGACAGAATTGTTATAAAAGGTATCGGCGAAGGTGAGGTTCTTGAGTTTAAAAATAATAATGTTTTTGTTAAATCTGGCTTGCTTAAAACACGTGTTAAGCTTTCGGATATTATGATTCTTGATAAGCCAAAGAAAAAGCCTGTTAAAACACAACATAATGTATATCGCACTTCTTCCCGTGCAGATGCCGATGTTAAAACGGAAATCGATATGAGAGGGGAAACTGTTGATGAAGCTTTATCCGAACTCGGACTTTTTATTGACAGATGTGTGCTTAATAATATTGAAGAAATAAGAATTATTCACGGTAAGGGTACGGGTGCACTCAGGAGCGCTGTTACCGATTATCTTAAAACTCACCCAAATGTGTCGGAATACCGACTCGGTCGATATGGCGAGGGTGAAAACGGCGTTACTATCGCTAAGCTTAAATAACGGAGAAAATTATGGCAGACGAGCTTGAAAATTTAACAGGTGTTGTTGAGGGCATTACTTACAGAAACGAGGCTAACGGCTACGCTGTCATCGAGGTTAAAACCGGTGACGAATTTGTTACCGTTGTGGGCGTTTTGGGCGATATTACTGTCGGGGAACAAATTGTCTTTCAAGGTGAGTGGACTATGCATCCAAACTTTGGCAGGCAGTTTAAATCTGTTCGCCTGACCCACAGTCGCCCTGCCGATGCTTCGGGTATGCATCGCTTTCTTGCAAGCGGTATTATTAAAGGTATAGGTGAGGCAACGGCAACCAAGATAGTGGAAAAATTCGGTTCAAGTACATTTAATGTGATTGAAAACGAGCCTGAGCGCCTTGCTGAAATTAAAGGAATTTCAAAATCTAAAGCTAAGCGGATAAGCAAGGATTTTAAAATGCAATTTGCCGCAAGAGACGTTATGAACGGTCTTGCAGAGCTTGGATTTAATCAGCAGGAAGCTTATGATATTTACAGCGTACTCAAAAGTGATTCGCTTGATATAGTTAACGAAAATCCTTATGCGCTTGTTTCTCTTGTCGGCAGTATTGATTTTGCAAGGGCAGACGAGATTGCAATGAATATGCAGCAGGCACCTCCTTTTGATTGCAGGTGCCAAGCCGGTGTTACATATATTGTCAGGCATAATCTTTTTAACGGTCATACGTGCTTACCGAGAAACAGCATTATAAAGCCCGCAATGCTTCTTTTGGAATGTAATGAGGACGAGGCTGAAATTGCGATTGACAATGCGATTGATGCAAAGCAACTTGTTGAGGAAAATATTGACGGTAAAGCGTTTCTCTTTTTGCCTGAAATTTACGAGGCAGAATCCGGCATTGCCGAGCGTATAAAGGTTATGATTGAATATCCGCCTGCTCCTAAGGAAATTTCACCTGCCGAAATTGACGCTTTTGAAAAGACTAATAATATCACTTTTGATGAAAAGCAGAGAGAAGCTATTGAAATTGCCGTTAATAAAGGACTTCTTATTTTAACAGGCGGCCCCGGTACGGGTAAAACAACGACGGTTAAGGGTATTATAACTCTTATGGAAAACAGAGGGCTTGATGTTGCGCTTGCCGCACCTACGGGCAGAGCCGCTAAAAGAATGACCGAGCTTACAGGTAAAGAGGCTAAGACTATTCACAGACTTCTTGAGGTTGAATATAAGGACGGCGCTACAGAGCCGAGCTTTGCTCATAATCTTAAAAATCCGCTTGAATGTGATGCAGTAATTGTTGATGAACTTTCAATGGTTGACGTTACTGTTTTTTCGGCACTTTTGGACGCTTTGCCGCTTTCCTGCCGCTTAATTATGGTGGGGGACAAAAATCAGCTTCCGCCTGTCGGCGCAGGAAATGTACTTGCTGATTTGATTAAAAGCGAGTTAATCGGTGTTGTAAGCCTTGATAAAATTTTTCGTCAGGCAATGAAAAGTAAAATTGTTTCAAATGCTCATAGGGTAGTAAACGGCGAGATGCCTGTTTTTGATAACAGCGTTGATTCCGATTTCTTTTTACTTCGGGAAAATTCAAAATATAATGCAGCGGGAAAAATAGTAAATCTTGTAACTGACAGAATACCTTCAGGCTATGGGCTTGACAGTGTACGGGATATTCAAGTGCTTTGCCCAAGCCGTAAAGGTGAGGTTGGAACTGAAAATATAAATGCGCTTTTGCAGGCAAAGCTTAATCCGCCGTCTTACGAAAAAAACGAAATTAAATATAAAGGCTATACCTTGCGTGAAGGCGATAAGGTTATGCAAATTAAAAATAATTATGATGTTCCTTGGTTTAAGGACGGCGAAAACGGCACGGGAGTTTTTAATGGTGACATAGGAATACTTACACGTATTGACCGTGCAAACGATATTATTAATGTTCGCTTTGATGATAAAGAAGCTATGTATAGTATTGAAAATGTTAAGGAAATTGAACTTGCTTATGCTATGACCGTGCATAAAAGTCAGGGCAGCGAGTTTGCGGCGGTCGTTTTGCCAACCATTGCAACCCCGCCCAAGCTTTCATATAGAAATTTATTTTATACCGCTTTAACCCGTGCCCGTAATTTACTTATTATTGTCGGGAACGAGGCTTCGGTTAAGGCAATGGTTGATAATGATAAAAAAAGCAGACGTTACAGCGCACTTGTTCATTTTTTATCTGTTGACAATGTTGCTTTTTTTAAGTAACATAATATAAAGTTAAAAATTTGTGATTAATTAGGAATGTTAAATATGTTTGGTTATGATTTGGGAATAGATTTAGGCACAAGCTCTATAGTTATTTCTGTTGTAGGCAAAGGCGTTGTTTTAAGTGAGCCGGCTTACGTTGCCTATGATGTTAATAAGAGCGAAATGCTTTATGCCGGTAAGCGTGCTTATTACCTTGAAGGCAGAGAACCTGTCGGCGTAAGCGTTATTCAGCCTATTAAAAGCGGAAATGTAAGTAATTACGACCTTGCCTGCCAAATGGTAGAATATTTTATGAATAAGGTCCTTAAAAAGAATATATTTAAACCGAGAATAGTTGCGTCCGTTTCGTCTGACAGCACAGACGTTGAAAGAAGAACGCTTATTTCAGTTTTGATTTCGGCAGGGGCTCGCTCTGTTTGCCTTGTTGAGCAGCCTCTTTGCGCTGCTTTTGGCGCCGGTATTGACCCTCTTAATCCCACAGGTGTGTTTGTTATTGATGTCGGTGCAGGCTCAACAGATATGGCAGTTATCAGCCAAGGCGCTATGAGCCAAAACGAAACAGTCAAAATCGGCGGTGATGATTTTGACGAAGCTATTGTAAAATATCTTAAAGAAAAGCACGGGCTTCTTGTAGGTCTTAGGACTGCTGAGGATATTAAGAAAACTATCGGTTCTGCCGTAATGCGGGATACGGATGTTACTATGAATGCTAAGGGAAGGAATGTTCTTTCGGGGCTTCCAAAGGTTGTTGAAATAACAGGTAATGAAATTTGTGCTTGTTTTGGCGAACTTCTTGATGAAATTATGACAGTTGCCAAGTCTATGTTTGAGCGTACCTCTCCTCAACTTGTGGCTGATATTACAAATTCAAGCGTTCTTTTAACAGGCGGAATGTCACAACTTTTCGGTCTTGACAAGCTTATTTCTCAAACGCTTAATCTCGATGTAACAATTCCTGTCAGGGCTAATCTCTGCGTGTCAAAGGGATGCGAACTCGCTCTTAAAAAGATGCATATTCTTGACGGCTACGGCTATTCGTTTAAAACTAAGGAAGAGGTCAGAATCAGATGATTCAAATTTATTATGGCTTTGGCAAGGGTAAAACAACTGCCGCAATCGGGCAAGGTATGAGAGCCAAGGGCGCAGGAAATACCGTTACCCTTGTTCAGTTTTTAAAGGATGATAAATCAAGCGAGTTGTCAGTTTTACCGTTTGACATTTTCAATGCACCCGATACTTTGCCGTTTAATCCGGGTAAAGAATATCAGGCGTGGGTTGACAGTGCGATTGACTATATAATAAGTTCAAAAAGCAATATGATTATCCTCGATGAATTTCTCGACGTTATTGATTCGTTTGTTCCGGTTGATAAAGCACTTGGTATTCTTGATATGCTCAACGGCAGGGAAATTGTTATCACAGGTCATAAGAAAGTTGAAAAGCTTTTTGAAAAAGCAGACTATATAACCTTTATGGATAAAATAAAACACCCTTATGATATGGGCGTTAAAGCAAGAAAAGGTATTGAATATTAATTTCGAAAGGGGAAGCGCTATGGATAAATTTTCAAATTTTAATCCTAAGGTTTGCTTTCTCTTTTTTGTTTTTGCCGTTTTGCTTATTCTTTTAAATTTTAATCCGATATTTCTCGTCATATCGCTTTTGGCAGGTGTTATTTATAATGCCATGCTTCAGGGCAAAAAGGCGTTTAAAATGTTTTTTGCATTTCTTTTGCCGTTTACAATTCTTATCGGGCTTTTTAATATGGCTTTTACGTCTTACGGAATTGATGTTCTCTTTTCAATTTCAAATAAGAATTTTACTGCCGAGGGGCTTGCCTACGGCTTGTGCCAAGGAGTTATGTTTTCAAGCGTAATTGTTTGGCTTTCAAGCTATTCTTATGTTTTGAGCAGCGACAAATTTATGTCTGTTTTTTCAAAACTTGCGCCTAATTTGACGCTTGTTTTGACTATGACGCTTTCCTTTATTCCACGTTTAAGAAAAAATGCTCAGGAAATTAACGACGCAAGGCTTAATGTAAATGCAGGTCAAAGTAAATTAAAAAAGAGCCTTGATAATTTTTCTGCGCTTGTTTCTATGACGTTGGAGGAAAGCATAGAGGTATCCGATACTATGCGTGCCAGAGGTTTTAATTCCTCACGTAAACCGTATTCTAAATACAAATTTAATTTTAACGATGGTGTTGTTTTAATAATTGTTTTAGGATTGAGTGTAGCTTGCATAGTTCTAAATTCTCTTGATAAGGCTGAATTTATATTCGATCCGGAAATTAAAATTCTTTCCTTTTCACCGATTTTTCTTATTTTATATACATTATATATGTTTTTACCTGTTATAATTAATATTTCGGAGGGTATAAAATGGCACTTTTTGAAACAAAAAATTTAACATTTTCTTATCCTCTTTCCGATAAGACAGCACTGAAAAACGTTGATTTAAAAGTGGAGCAGGGCGAGTTTATACTTGTAATGGGCAAAAGCGGAAGTGGTAAATCAACGCTTCTTCGTTTGCTTAAAAAGGAAATTGCTCCGGTAGGCAAAATCGGCGGTGAGATTAATATTAATTGCGACAGTATCGGTTTTGTCGGTCAAAATCCGGAAACGTCATTTGTTTGCGATAACGTTTGCTCGGAGCTTGCCTTTGCGCTTGAAAATGAAAAATATTCAAATGACGAAATAACCGTCAGAATAGGCGAAACTGCTTCGTTTTTTAATCTGAATTTTCTTCTTGATAAAAAGATTGATGAGCTTTCCGGCGGTGAAAAGGCAAGCGTTGCAATTGCTTCGGCGATAATAAGCGATGTTCAGGTACTTTTGCTTGATGAACCGCTTTCTCAGCTTGACCCTAAGGCGGTTACTACCGTTTCTTCTATGCTTAAAAGGATAAACGAAGAACTTGGTGTAACCGTTATTGTCGTTTCACATTCAAGTGAGGAGTTTGTTGATTTTTGCGATAGGCTTGTTATACTTGAAAACGGCGAAATTATTTGTAACGATACACCTTATAATGCAAAAAACAATGCTTCTCTTTTGCCTTATTTTCCTATTTGTACCCGTCTTTTTGATGAAAGGCCGCTTAATATTAAATCTGCCGTTTCTCTTGCAGATAAGCTTAAAGAAAAGCCGCTTGAAAATAAAAATGAAAACAAATCGGAAGTTTGCGTTAATTTAAAAAATATTACATTCGCTTATAATAAAAATCAAAGGGATATCTTATCCTGCCTTGATTTCAAGGCATATAAAGCTCAAATTAACTGTATAATCGGCGCTAACGGCAGCGGCAAAACCACTCTTTTAAAGGTGATTGCAGGTATTAAAAAGCAATATTCGGGCAAGTCGAAAATTTTAGGCAAATGCTCATATATGCCCCAAAATGTAAAATATCTTTTCACAAAGGATTTGGTGAGTGAGGAAATTGATGCTCAAACTGCCGAAAAACTCGGTATTTCCGATTGCCTTAATCAGCATCCGTTTGATTTGAGCGGCGGTCAGGCTCAAAAGCTTGCTTTCGGTATACTTCTTGAGCAGGATGCCGATATTCTTCTTCTTGACGAGCCTACCAAAGCGTTTGACGAATTTTCAAAAAATGATTTAAAATCGCTTCTTTTTGAACTTAAGGCACAGGGCAAAACAATAATTATGGTGTCACACGATTTGGACTTTGTCGGCGATATTGCGGATAATGTTTCATTTTTAAGCGACGGCATTATTTCTAAAGCGGGCGGCAGGCGAGAGGTGTTTTCAAGCCTTAATTTCTATACAACTCAAATAAGAAGAATTACTAAAAGATATCTTGCTTTTGCCGTTTCAATGGGGGATATCTTATGAAAAAACTTTATCCCGTTTTTATTTTTGCCGCTTTAATATTTATAGTTTTGTGGCAGCTTTTTTTCAGCAATACAAATTATTATTTGGTTTGCGTTGCGGTTTTAATAATTTCCATGCTTCCTTTTTTCTCCTCGTTTGAAAGGGGAGAGCATACGGCAAAGGATATCACCCTTATCGCTTCCCTGACCGCTCTTGCAGTGGTAAGCCGTGCGGTATTTTATCTTATTCCTCAGGTTAAGCCGATTGCCGCAGTTGTCGGTATAAGTGGTGCGGTTTTGGGTGCTAAAAGGGGATATTTAATCGGCGCACTCTCTATGTTTGCTTCAAATTTTATATTCGGTCAAGGTGCGTGGACTCCGTTTCAAATGGTGGCTATGGCAAGTGTGGGACTTTGCTTCGGTTTGGTGTTTCGTCGCATTAAGCCTACTAAAATCTCACTTGCAATTGTCGGATTTTTGTCAGTGCTTATCCTTTATGGGCTTATAGTTGATTTGTCCTCCGTGCTTTATTTCAACAGCGATATGTCGCTTAAAGGAATATTAGCCGTTTATGCCGCAGGAGTGCCGTTTAACCTCGTTTTCGCCGGAGTCACGGCAGTATTTCTATTTCTGTTCGGCGAAATATTTGTTAAAAAAATTGAAAGAATCAATATCAAATACGGTATTTGCCGTAATGATTAGAAAGGATATATAATTATGGATAACGAAGAAATTCAAACAAATGCTCAAAACAACAATAAAGATTCAAAGGAAAATCCCGATACAATCAATCGCCTTTGTCGCTTTGCTTTTATTATGTCAACAATCGGTGTTTTAACTATCGGTATTTGCCCTGCTTTCGGAGTTATGGGCATTGTTGTCGGCGCAATTTTTAAAAGCAAAAATTTTCCTCTTTCCGATTTGAACGAGGACAGAGTTAAAAAAGCAAAATTTCTCGGAATTGTATCGCTTTTTCTTTTTGTAATCGATATTGTAATTCTTGCAGTATTTTTGCCGAAAATTAAAGGATAGGAGATGCTTGGTGTGCCCCTTATGAGCGAAATATTATTTGAAAATAAAAATGCAACAGTCAAAAAGGTTTCAAAAGAAACGGAAAACGGTGCGAAGGAATACGTTTACCTTGACCTGCTTGATGAAAACGGAAATATCAAAACTTCAATTCCTCTCAAAGAGCCAAAAAAGGAAGAACAGAAAAACAATAATAAATAAAATAAGCGAGCCGAATCCAAAGATTCGGCTCGCTCAGACTGTCGATAAAGTGGCTAAACCGTGCCGTGCTTATATTATCATTAAAGTAATGACGTAGAGCAAGGGAGATTCCCCTTACAGGGGAAATGTCACGAAGTGACAAAAGGGTTTGCC
>OLOU01000216.1_pt1 | contig 55238 bp, 35 predicted proteins | sample 1672101 | NCBI WGS metagenome assembly OLOU01 (sample SAMEA3136645, study PRJEB25190) | human gut metagenome | biome: human gut; feature: human-associated habitat; material: faeces | place: Austria | collected 2013
CGTAACAAGGTAGCCGTATCGGAAGGTGCGGCTGGATCACCTCCTTTCTAAGGAGCAAGCGAAGCAGGAAACTGCAGAGCTTCATCCTAAAGGTCGATCTGGTTGACAAGGAAAGCGAAAGCGAAACAAGTTGACCAGCAAGGAGCTGTCACAGGACAGCAAGGCTGACAAAAGTCAGCAGCTGAAGAAGGAAACGAAGGATCAGCAAAGGACGCACAGCGTCAAAGAGGAAATCTGTTGCGTTTGCGAAGAAAAGTTCTGTATCGTTTTCAGGGTTCGCGAGAGCGAAAACTGAACAGTTTCAAAGCGAATCGTAGAGATGAAACCGAAAGGTAGAAATCAAAACGAAACGCAGTGAAACTGCCTGCACCTTGACAACTGCACAGAGAATGATTCTAAATAAAAGACCAGTTGCAACGGAGTAATGAGGACTTTCTTAGAAATAAGGAAGAAAAATCTCACATACGAAGTTGACCAGTTGGTCTCAGGATCAAGCGACGAAAAAATCAAGCTAATAAGAGCACAGGGTGGATGCCCAGGCACCAAACGCCGATGAAAGACGTGGCAAGCTGCGAAAAGTCACGGGGAACCGCAAGCAGGTATTGATCCGTGAACGTCTGAATGGGGAAACCCGGCGGGTTAACAGCCCGTCACTATTAACTGAATCAATAGGTTAATAGGGGGAACGCGGGGAACTGAAACATCTCAGTACCCGTAGGAAGAGAAAATAAAGAATGATTTCCTAAGTAGCGGCGAGCGAACGGGAAAGAGGCCAAACCGAAGGGCTTGCTCTTCGGGGTTGTGGATCAGCAAAAAGGACGGAAGACCTTAGCAGAAGAGGATTGGAAAGTCCCGCCAGAGAGGGTAAAAGCCCCTTACGCGAAAAGGTCAAACGACGAGCTGACACCAGAGTACCGCAGGACACGAGAAATCCGGTGGGAAGCCGGGAGGACCACCTCCCAAGCCTAAATACGAATTGGTGACCGATAGCGCATAGTACCGTGAGGGAAAGGTGAAAAGAACCCCGGGAGGGGAGTGAAAAAGAACCTGAAACCCTGTGTTTACAAGCAGTGAAAGTGCGAGCAAGGCACGATCACGTACTTTTTGTAGAACGGACCGGCGAGTTACGTTATGCAGCAAGGTTAAGAACTAAAGGTTCGGAGCCGAAGCGAAAGCGAGTCTGAATAGGGCGATAGTTGCATGACGTAGACCCGAAACCGGGTGACCTATCCATGAGCAGGTTGAAGTGGAGGTAAAGCTCCATGGAGGACCGAACCAGACGTCTGTTGAAAAAGGCGGGGATGACTTGTGGATAGGGGAGAAATTCCAATCGAACCCGGAGATAGCTGGTTCTCCTCGAAATAGCTTTAGGGCTAGCCTCATGGATCATTGATGGGGGTAGAGCACTGAATGTGCGCGGGGGCCACAAAGCCTACCAAACGCTATCAAACTTCGAATACCATACAATGCAGACCATGGGAGTCAGTCCGCGAGAGATAAGTTCCGCGGGCAAAAGGGGAACACCCCAGATCAACCGCTAAGGTCCCCAAGTTCACGTTAAGTGGAGAAGGATGTGGAATTGCACAGACAACCAGGATGTTGGCTCAGAAGCAGCCACACATTTAAAGAGTGCGTAATAGCTCACTGGTCGAGTGATTGTGCGCCGAAGATGTCCGGGGCTAAACGTGACACCGAAGCGATGGGTGCGTCTGAAGAAGATGCGCGGTAGAGGAGCAATGTGCAGAGGCAGAAGCCGTATCGAGAGGCACGGTGGACACTGCACAAGAGAGAATGCCGGTATGAGTAGCGAGAGGCATGCGAGAAACATGCCCGTCGAAAGCCCAAGGTTTCCTGGGGAAGGTTCATCCGCCCAGGGTAAGTCGGGGCCTAAGCCGAGGACGGAAGTCGTAGGCGATGGACAGCAGGTGTAGATTCCTGCACTACCGATGGAATGAAGCAGTGACACAGAAGGATAACTCGAGCAGGGTGATGGTCAACCCTGTGCAAGCATCAAGGTTGGGTTGTAGTGAAGTACGCAACCCTATAAGCTGAGGTGTGATGCGGACCGAAATTTCAGTAGGGAAGCGAGTGAGTTCACGCTGGCGAGAAAAGCTGCTAGTATATCCAAAGGTACCCGTACCGGAAACCGACGCAGGTGGGCGAGGAGAGAATCCTGAGACGAACGGGAGAACCCTTGTTAAGGAACTCGGCAAAATGACCCCGTAACTTCGGGATAAGGGGTGCCTGCGAGAGCAGGCCGCAGAGAATAGTCACAAGCGACTGTTTAGCAAAAACACAGGTATCTGCGAAAGCGAGAGCTGACGTATAGGTGCTGACACCTGCCCGGTGCTGGAAGGTTAAGGGAACATGTTAGAGCAATCGAAGCATCGAACCGAAGCCCCAGTAAACGGCGGCCGTAACTATAACGGTCCTAAGGTAGCGAAATTCCTTGTCGGGTAAGTTCCGACCCGCACGAATGGTGTAACGACTTGTGAGCTGTCTCAACAGGGGGCCCGGTGAAATTGAAGTATGGGTGAAGATGCCCATTACCCGCGACTGGACGGAAAGACCCCGTAGAGCTTTACTGCAGCCTGATATTGAGTTTCGGTAACTGATGCACAGGATAGGTGGGAGTCTGAGAGACATGGGTTTCGGCTCGTGTGGAGACGCTGTTGGGATACCACTCTTCGGTTACTGAAATTCTAACATAGCTCTGTGAAACCAGAGGATGGACAGTGTCAGGTGGACAGTTTGACTGGGGCGGTCGCCTCCGAAAGAGTAACGGAGGCGCCCAAAGGTACCCTCAGAATGGATGGAAACCATTCGAAGAGCGCAAAGGCAGAAGGGTGCCTGACTGCGAGAGTGACAACTCGAGCAGAGACGAAAGTCGGGCTTAGTGATCCGGCGGTATTGAGTGGAAAAGCCGTCGCTTAACGGATAAAAGCTACCTCGGGGATAACAGGCTGATCTCCCCCAAGAGTCCACATCGACGGGGAGGTTTGGCACCTCGATGTCGGCTCGTCGCATCCTGGGGCTGAAGCAGGTCCCAAGGGTTTGGCTGTTCGCCAATTAAAGCGGCACGCGAGCTGGGTTCAGAACGTCGTGAGACAGTTCGGTCCCTATCCATCGTGGGCGTAGGAGTCATGAGAGGAGCTGTTCCTAGTACGAGAGGACCGGAATGGACGCACCACTGGTGCAACTGTTGTCGTGCCAACGGCATAGCAGGGAAGCGAAGTGCGGATGGGATAAACGCTGAAGGCATCTAAGCGTGAAGCCCACCTCAAGAATAAGACTCCACAATAGACCCCTGGAGGACTACCAGGTAGATAGGTCATCGGTGGAAGCGTTGTAAGGCGTGTAGCTTGATGATACTAATCGGTCGAAAGCTTCATTTAACGCTTGAAAGCTGAAAATGAGGATGGCTGAGCGGAGCGTAAGCAATGCGAAGTCAAGCGAAAGCAAATCTGAAACAGAAAACTGAGAACTAATTGGAACGGTCTGAAGAATCATTCGATGTGCAGTTGTCAGGGTGCAGAGGGGTTTCACCCCCTTTCAACTTCGACCCTTCCCTTTCAAACGCAAGTAAGTAAAATGAAAGCAAGAAGAGAAAGGCGAAGCAATAAAATAGCTACCATTTCCGGTGGCAATGACGGAGAGGTTCCACCTGTTCCCATCCCGAACACAGAAGTTAAGCTCTCCAGTGCTGAAAGTACTTGGCTGGACACGGCCCGGGAGGATAAGTCGCTGCCGGATTCCTATTAGCCCTTGATTCGCGAGAGTCAAGGGCGCTTTTTTGTCGTTGGGGGGGAAAAAAGAGAAAATCCCCCGCGCGAACGATTGGGCGCAGGGGATGCGGCTGCCTTTTCCTATGATATTGGTCTTTTCCGCGGGTTCCAGAGGGCAATGGAAACAGACGAAGTCTGCGGTCGCCCTCTGGACTCCTTCGCCTTCACCTCCCATGTTACAATGGGAAAGAAGAGGCTTGGGGGAACGGATGACGGATCAGCACGCGGGCATAGTATGCAGTTGTCACCGACCCAATCGCGCGGAAGGGTCAAGGGAGGGGACTTCGTCCCGTTTCATTCTCCCTTGCAGGGTGCAGGGACAGCGTCCCTGCTGGGGTCAAGGGGCGAAGCCCCTTGGGTCTCCCAACGCCCTTGTCACCCGAACGGCGGCGGGGGGAATAGCGGCAAATCCGGACAAGTCGGCGCAGGGCTGCCGCACGCTTCCCATCGCGTCATGTAGGCTTCGACGAGCAGCTCAATCGTGCAATCAAACACAGGGGGACGGCAGTCATCCGCACACACAGGCGCGCCGCCGTCAATCAGCCGAACGCACGGCAGTACCATCATCTGGTTGCGCCAGCATTCCGCCCGCACACAGCGAATCGGCAGCGCAACATCCGTTGTCAGCACACTTTCGCCGCGCAAAACCTGCCCGCACTCCGCCTGCACTTGGCAAACAATCGGAATATTCACCCGCAGAAGGCACGGCGCGGGTCGAGATGGTCGGCATCCGCGGCAGCCGCATGGGCGCGGTTCTTGGTACGGCGCAATCTCCCAATCCGCGTCACCGCACGCCGTAACGCCGACGAGCTGCAGCCGCCCGTTCGCATCCTCCGGCAAACCGCCGACGTACAGCGCCACACACGCGCGGCGCTGCCACTCCCGCCCGCTGGCGAGGATTCGCGGCAATAAAACGCCCTTCTGCATCGGCGGACAAGACGGGCAAGACGGGCAAGCGGGGTTCGGCGGGCAAGGCGGTCTGGACGGGCAAGGCGCTTGCGGCGGCATGGGACGGCAGCAATTCGGACGCTGATTCATGGCGATTCCTCCCATCGTGTGAGCTGTTCACTCCCAGCATATGCGCGGCGGAAAAATCGGGCACAAAAAAACCCGGCACGAAGCCGGGAATTTTGCGATTAGTTCAAGGATTCGGTCTCGTTCTCGATGGTCACATCTTCCACCGAGCGAATCGCCCAGCGCGCAACAACCATCGTCTGGTCGCCCTTGCCGACGCTCAGGGTGATGGTGTCGTCCTTGATGCTCTCGATGGTGGCGTAGATGCCGCCGATGGTGCACACGCGGTCGCCCTTCTTCAGGGACGCGAGCATGTCCTGCTCCTTCTTGCGGCGCTTCTTCTCCGGGCGAATCATCATGAAGTACATCAGGACGAAAACCAGCAGCAGCGGCAGAAGGCTGAAGAGAATACCGACAATGCCGCCAGCGGCCGAATCCGTGGTGACGGCGGCAGGGTCGGCAGCACCGGTGGTGGTGGTGGTTTCCGCAACGGCGGTGGCGATGCCCAAAAGCTTGGTCAGAAATTCCATGCGAATTAGCTCCTTTCAGTAATCCGGAATACTCTATCTATTGTAGCATATTTTTTCGCGCTTCACAAGAGGGGAAAGCGGGCTTTTGCGCCATTCACAGAAATTTTGCATGACGGCATCAAGCATTTTTCCGCGAAGCTGCGCTTTCAGGCGCAAATTTGCATCTTTGGGGCACGGAATTGTAAAACTTGCGCATATTCGCTTGCAACAGGTGTTTTTTTGATATAATGGTAATGGAATGCTGAAAAGCGCACAAACGAATGTCAAGGAGGCTGACGAATGAAGAAGCTGCTTGCGATTCTGCTGACGCTGGCGATGCTGGTGCCGATGTGTGGTTTTGCGGAGGAAAGTGCGCCCGGCGCGACAAGGACAGTCATTTTCCTGAAAGACTTCAATGCGAAGGTGCTGGGGGCGGACATCGACGAAGCGGAGGAAAAAGCCGTAAATGACTTTCTGGATGCCCTGCGGGTGATAGTCTATCAGCAGGGGATAACGTCAGCCGCCTATGAGGTGACGCTGAACGACCAGCCTATTGTCGATTATGCCGTGCAGTTCAGCGGTGCGGATGTCTATGTCAGCAGTGACCTGCTGGGCGAGACGCTGTATCTGAACCTCGACGAGGACATGCAGCATTTCGGGGAGCTGGTGTACCGCCAGCAGCTCAGCCAGCGCGGTCTTACGGCGGAAGTCATCAACGAGACGGTATCCTCTGGGTACTACGCGGAGCAGATTGCGCAGTTGGGACAGATGGGCGCACTGACGGCGAAGGTACTCAAAAATCCCCTCTTCACGGAAAACGTGCAGGCGGAAGAAGTGCTGAACAGCCTTGCGGCGATTGACTTTACGGAGATGCAGCGCCGCTTGGCGGAATATCAGCCGTCCATGACGATTGACCCTGTGACGGAGCAGCTCGAAGGCTGTGACCCGGCGATACAGGTGTGTACGTTCACGCTGACGAACGAACAGCTGGTCAATCGGCTGGCGATTCTGCTGGAAACGGCGATGCAAGTGCCTGTCGTCCAGAACTTCGCGGATTTGGCGGCGGATTATGACAATCTGATGCAGTTCATGTCGCAGACGACGACGGAAGAGTATGTGCCGCAGGAAATCGACTGGGCGGCGCAGGTACGTCAGCAGACGATACTGTACAGCGACGCGCAGGTGACGCTGTACACGGATGCGCAGGGGCAGCTTGTCAAGCTGATTGTGAACTATTCCGCGCTCCCGGACTGGGCGGAAAGAATGTCCGAGGTGGAGCCGACCGAGGGAATCCTGAAGCCCGTCACATTCACGCTGAACCGGAACACGCTGGCGGACGGCTTGCAGTACGACTGGACGCTGGAAAAGGAAGAGAACAGCACGATGGGACGTCTCACCATCGGTGAAAAGAATGCCGAACTGGTGCTTATGCCGGATGATCAGACGCAGACGACGATTTCGCTGACGGTTGAGCCGAACCGCAGGGGCGGGAAGGTTGATGTAGAGGTGCGCACGACCTCCGAAGCGAACGGCACGGACAGCGGCATACAATTCGGCGTGTTTACGTCTGGTTCGAGCAGGAGTGTACATCGGGAGTCGAGAATTCGGCTCTTGTCTGGCGGTGAAGTCGGCTTGACCATCTACACGACGACCTTTTCGTGCGAACCGCGCCCCCTGCTGTCCGACGGCGACGTGCTGGACTTGGGCGAAATCAGCAGCGCGCGCTTCAAAGCCTACATGCTGACCTTGGCGACGAGCATTTCGAAGATTCTGCCGCGCATCCTGATGAATCTGCCGAACAGCGTGCGGCAGCTCATGGACGGTACGACGACGCTGCCGAGCAGCACCATCATTTTGGATAACGCCGACTAACATCAACCGAAAGCATCACTGCCCCGCAGTGTTCGCTATAAAGAAAAAGGGAAACCAAATAACAAGGAGGAAACCCCATGAAGAAACTGCTTGCGGTACTGCTCAGCATCATGATGCTGGCGATGCCCCTGACCTCGATGGCGGAAAACAGCGTGTGGGACAATGCCGCGCGTCAGGAAACCACCATCACCATCCACGACCTGAACGCTGACCTCGTGGCGGCGCTGGGCGGGGATGACACCGCGATGGTAGCCATCAACGACCTGCTGGCGGCGCTGTCCCTGACCGGCTATCAGCAGGGCGACGAAGCTGGCTTTGACCTCAACCTGAGCGGCAAGAGCGTGCTGGGTATGGCATCGCTGACGACTGCTGCGGAAGAAAACCAGCTGATGTATGTGTCCAGCGCGCTGCTGGGCGGCGTGATTGCTGTGAACAGCAAGGACGTGGAAGCCATCAAGGAAAAAGCCCTCCGCGCGACGATGAAGATGTCCGGTCAGAGCGACGAGGAGATCGACAAGGCGATTGAAGAATCGAAGGAACAGCTGAGCGGCAATGCGGAATACACTGCCCTGATGGAAGCATCGGCGAATCTGAGCAGCATGACGGAAGAGCAGCTCATGGAAGAACTGACGCAGGCGGACACCACGGCGTTCATGACCATGATGAACGAAATACTGTCCGGTGCAGAAATGGCAGAAGTGACCGAGCAGCCCGGCGACTGCGACGCGGCGAAGAACTACGTCAAAGTCACCGTTCCGCCGGAAAAGATTGCCGAGGTGACGAAAGCCCTGCTGGAAATGATCCACAGCGTTCCGAGCATCGGCGCTTACATGGATGCGCTTTTTTCCGCTGCTGACACGAGCTGGGACGACCTGCTGAAAGAACTTGATGAAGCAGATCTCTACGCGGATGACATCGTTTACGAATACTGGATGACTGAGGCAGGCGAGCTGGTTCGCATGACGGCTTCGGTGAAGATCAACAACGGCGGCGAAGAACCCCTGCCGATCTCCTTCACGATGACCCGCAACACGGCGGACGGCGTGGCGACGTGGCTTGTGACCATCAAGAGCGCGGAAGATACCGCGGCGACGCTGACCTTCGCAGGCGACTTGGAGAACTTCACGGCGAACCTGACCGCCTATGCTGGCGAAGACCCCGTTGAAATCAACGTCAGCGGCAAGGGTGTCGGCACGGACAACAGCGTTGTTGATGTGGAAATCAAGGAAACGGTGGACGGTGTCGAGCAGGGCTTCGGCGTTGTGGTGACGACTTTTGCGACGATGGACGGCGAACAGGGCGTCCGCAAGGTGGATGTGCTGGTGCGCTTCATGGGTCTGGACGTTGTGACCATCACGGCGGAAACCCGCACCTGCGACGCGAAGGACGCGCTGGACGTGAGCAAGGCGCAGGATTTGGGCGCGATGACGGACAGTGAGTTCCAGACGTGGTTCGTCAAGGTGATGAACAACCTGCAGAACCTGCCCATGACCCTGCTGATGAGTCTGCCGGAGAGCATGCTGACCCTGCTGATGGGCGGCAGCAACTGATACGATTTCCTGCATTGGCCTGTGCCATCTGCTTGCGCCTTTCCCACGCTGGCGTTTGCGTCAGCCAGAACGAATCATTTGCGGTGCATCTCGGCGCATTCTCATTTGGAAATAGTATCCGCATGGGAGGCTGGCTGAAAAAGTCAGCCTTCTTTTCTATTGCCGAAACATGCTGATTTTCGACCAGAAAAGCAATCCAATTGTAAAAATATGCGCGGAATGGTTGACAAGTCGGGCGGATTGCTTTACCATAGTACATGGATTATTCTGTGACTTTACTCCGCACGGCTTGCGGATGATTCAGATGGAGGAACAGGCAAGATGAGGATGCTTGGCAAGCGATTTCTGTCACTCCTGCTCACGCTGGGAATGCTGCTGATGCTGCTTCCCGCGGCTGCGGCATCGGAGCTGACGATGCTGCAAGTGGATTTTCTGGGCATGTATGCCACAAGCGCGGGAACGTATGAATCCCGGAAATTCACGGGCGATTTTACCGTCATGCAGAACGGGGCGGCGGTCGGCACGATTCGCCTGACCGACTTCGGCAGCGACCCGATTTCCGTCCCCGGCACGGGCAATGTGCAGCTTGTCCCGGTGGCGGAAACAATGCCGGAGGATGCCGTTATGGCGGCGAGCTACACCGTGTCGATTGTCGATGGACGGCTGAACAAAGCGGTCATTGCTGTGCTGACGGACACGGGTCTGTTCACCGTGCACACGGAGAGCAGCTCCTCTTTTGACCTGATTAACGAGCGCGGCGAGACGATTCTCTCCTTCGACACCGACAGCCGGGGCGACTATGCCCTGCCGGCGGCGATTCATACGGGGCTGTACACCCTGCGCATGACGAAGGCTTCGCTGGCCATTGAAAGCTGGCGCGACAAGATTATCAACATTGAGCGCTACACGGGTGCGGATTCCGTGACGAAGGTGAACGCTTCCTATTACTATGTGCCGCCGACGATGGCGCCGACCGCCACGCCTGAACCCACCCCGACGCCTACTCCTACTCCGACCCCGACCCCGACACCGACGGCTACGCCTACGCCTACGCCGACGGCGACCCCGACATTAGCGCCGACGGAAGCGCCGACCGAGAATCCGACGGAGGAACCGACGGAGAAACCCACGGAAGCGCCGACGCCAACCCCGACGGCAACCCCGACCCCGAGCCCGACGCCCACGCCGAGCCCGACGCCTACGCCTACGCCGACCCCCACCCCTGAACCCGTGGACGGCACGCTGACGATGCTCATGCGCGGCGTGAACGCGGCAGTGGCGTACCAGATTGTCAGCGAGGACGGCAAAACGACCCGCACGGGTTACCTGACCGATGGCGAGACGGTGCAGGAAGCCGACCTCTTCCACGGGACATACGCCGTCACGGTGACGCTGCCGGAAGGCACGCTGCTGACGGGCGTGAACGGCTGGCCGAACCTGCAGAAGGGTCAGGCGCAGTGGCTGGTGAACATTCAGGCGATGCAGACCAGCCGGTATGAACTGGATCTGACGCTCAGCGGCGGCATGACCGGCAGCATCGACGATCTGTCTGCCCCGGCGGAAGTGACGATTTCCGGCCAGCGGATGAGTGAACAGATGACGGTCAGCGGCGCGTTTGCGCTGAACGACCTGTATCCTGATACCTACCAGATTACGGCAACCCTGCCGCGCGGCTTGTATGACACCGAGGGCTGGACGCTCAGCACGACCGATACGGGCGTGACGGCGAGCATTCTGGTGGAAATCGGCGCGGGCGAAACCGTTGTGCTGCCGGCGCTGGCGAACCATGCCACCGGCGACGCTTCCGGCGTGGTGCTGGGGCTGGACGGTCAGCCGATGAGCGGCGTGCAGGTGCAGCTGGTTAATCAGGCGGGCGAAGTCGCGGCGGAAGCGGTGACGGATGAAAACGGCGCCTGGCAGGCGGAGTTCCTCGAATACGGGACGTACGTCGTCCGCTATGACGCGGGCGTGACCCTTGCCAACGGTGCGCTCGTCATCAGCGACGAACCCGCGACGGTGACCGCGAAGGCGGCGAATCCGGCAGCGCTGACCATCCACGCTTTCCGCGACAACGATAACAACGGTTCACGCGGGAAGTACGAGGAAGGCGTGTCCGGCGCGACGATGAGCCTCATCACCGAAGTCAACGGTGTGGAGGTTGTTGTGGCATCCGGCGAAACGGACAAGAACGGCGAAGTGTCGCTGGCTGTGCCGGCGGGGACGTACGTCCTGCGCAGCGAGCTGCCCGCGGGCTTCGGCCATGGCGCGCACGGCAAAAATGTCAGCGCGAACATGTCCATCATGGATGAAACGACCGAACAAGTGCAAAACAGCGTGCCGCTGACCCTCGAAGCCGGTTCTGTGACCGACGTGGGCGTCGGCGTGATGACGATGGCAGCGCTGCAGGGTCTTGTGTGGCTGGATGAAAACGACGACGGCGTGTATCAGGACGGTGAACCCGGTCAAGCGGGCATCAAAATCCGCGCCGTCGGTGTGAAAAACGGCTTGGTGTACGAAACCGAGAGCGGCGAGGACGGCAAGTTCTACATCGGTCAAATGCGCTACGGCACATACAATGTCGAATACAGCCTGCCGGACGGCTTGGTGTTTGCGCGCTACAGCCAGACGGGCGGTAATCGCCGCTCCATCATCACCAGCGAATTCAAGCGCGCCGAAACGGATCAGGTGATTCTTGAACGCGGTGACTTGGAGGAAGTCCTCCTTGGCGTGATGAAGGGCTCTGACATCAACGGCATCTGCTTCCTGGATGAAAACAACAACGGCGTGTACGACGAGGGCGAAAAGACGCTGGAAGGCGTGAAGGTCGTCCTGTACCGTCAGGCCATCGGCAAGGAACTGCTGAACGCCGTCTCCGACGAGAACGGGCGCTTCACCTTCTCTAACATCCGCGGCAGCACGTTCCGCGTCAAAGCGACGATTCCGCAAGGCTATGTGTACACCATCGCGGGCGATGGCGAGTACGGCAACCTGTTCGCGCCCGGCACTGACCGCCGCGAGTACACGATTTCCGACGTGGTGCTGGAGAATGACAGCGAGATGACGATGGCCATCGGTGCGATTACTTACGGCAGCATCTCCGGCACGGTGTATCTGGATGACGACTTCTCCGGCAGCCGGATGGACGCGGAAAAGATGGTCAACAACTTCACCGTCACCCTGACGGATGAAAACGGCAATACCCGCACGGCGAAAACGAATCGCAGCGGCGTGTATACCTTCGATGACCTTGCGCCGGGGCAGTACACCGTGAGCGCGACCGCGAACAGCGGCTTGGCGTTCACGCGCACGGGCGACGGCAATATCCTCCGCAACCTCTCCGGCGGCGCGGGCGAAAGCGAACCGGTGGCGCTCAAAATGGGCGCGGATTTGACGGGGCTTGATATCGGCATGATTACCCCCGGCCATGTGTCCGGCGTGGTGTTTGCCGACAAGAACGACAATGGCCTGCGCGACGCGGATGAAGGCGGCTTGCTCGGCGCGGTGGTTCACCTGATGGACGAAACCGGTGACGTGGCGACCCGCACCATCGGCGCGGATGGCAGTTTCCTGTTTGACGCGGTGCTACCCGGAACGTACCGCCTGCGCTACGAGCTGCCGGGCGACGGCGTGTTTGCTCCCCTGACGGACGGCGGCAACACCATCGCGCCGGATTCCGATGGCACGACGGATTCCTTTACCATCAGCGTGGGCGAAGAAGTCACCGCGCCCCTGTGCGGCGCACTGGCTTTGGGCGACATTGAAGGCATGGTGTTTGCCGATCACAACGGCAACGGCGCACAGGATGCAAACGAAGCGGCGCTTGCCGGCGTGACGCTGATCCTGACCCCCTCCCGCGAGGATTTGACGGAGCAGACCGTCCTCACCGATGCGACGGGCGCGTACAGCTTCACCGGGCTGCGGCCGGACACTTACACGCTGACCCTGCGCTTCCCGGAGGGCATGGTGCTCTCCAAGCTGGACGGCAATGTGACCCTGCCGCTGATGCACGGGCTGAACGAGCAGCAGGTGAACATCGAAATCGGGCTGGGAGAGGAATGGCTGAATCAGGCGCTTGGCGGCGTGATTCCGTCGAAGATGTCCGGTCAGGTTTGGGTGGATGAGAATGACAACGGCCGCATGGACGCGGGCGAAATCACCCCGGAAAACGAGACGCTGACCCTGCTGGATGAAACCGGCGCGGTGTTTGCGCAGGTGCAGACCGATGCGGATGGGCGGTTCGCCATCGACGGCATTGCCCCCGGCGTGTACAGCCTTGCCTACGACCTCAAGGAAGGTACGCAGGCGGCGCGTCTGGGCGACAGCACCTTCACCACCGAGGGCAGTCAGCTCGTCATGACCGAGATTGAAATTAGCGAAAACAACAACTATACTGCTCCGATGCTGGGCTTGAAGATTGACACAAGCATCGGCGGCATGGTCTGGTGCGACAACGCGGGCGAGATTGCGCCCCTGTCCGGCGCGGAGGTTATCTTGCTGGACGAAAAGGGCAGCGAACTGCAAACCGCGACGACGGGCGAGGACGGCATCTACCGCTTTGACGGCTTGATGCCGGGCAACTACCGTCTGCGTGTGACGCTCCCGAACGGCTACGTCGTCGTAGAAAAGGACGACACGCGCCTCAAGGACGGGCAGAACATCAGCGTGATGACGACCTACACCGCCCGCGAGGGAGAGAGCGACCTGATTGTCCTGCGCATGAGCCAGCATCAGCTGGAACAGAATATTGGCGCGGTGCAGCCGGGCACGCTGGGTGACTTCTGCTGGCTTGACCTGAACGGCAACGGCCTGCAGGACGCGGGCGAACTCGGTCTGGGCGACATGCGCATCGAGCTGTGGCGAAACGACCAGCTCGTCGCGGAAACGACAACCGACACGTACGGTTACTACACTTTCGAGAACCTGTATCCCGGCGTGTACACGCTCAAGCCCATCTACCCGGCGGAAGTTGTGCCGACGCGTATGCGCACGGATATTCCGCTGATTGCGTCGATTCTGGGCGAAAACGGCGAATCGAACCCGGTGCAGGTGACCTCCGCCAGTACGACCTACACGGCGGATTTGGGCTTCGTGCTGGTTGATGACGACGTGCTGCCGGCAAACTACGGCATCGGCGAAAAGCAGGACTGGACGAAGAAGTAAGGGACAATGCGGAATTGCGCATCCGCGGATGGCGGGGTGCTGCGGGGGCGAAAGCTCTCGCGGTGCCCCGCTTTTTGTGAAGGGGGAGGGAGGCAAAGTCCGCTTTTACGGAAAGAATCAACTGTTTGTTTTGGTGAGAATTGAAAAGTAAATAAAAGTTACTTCACTCGCATTTTCTGAATGAAAATGGAAGCTGCTTCATTCTGAAATCCCAAATCCGCGCGAATCAACCGTTTTCCTGCGCGAAAGTGTATTGCAAAAGCGGCTTCCATTTGGTATCATAAATGTTACCAGATGTGGCTGTTCAATATGGAAAGAAATCAGCCGAATCATGCTGGGAATGAAAGGACGGAAACAAATATGAAGAAACTCCTTGCTCTCCTGATGGCGCTCATGATGTGCTGCACTGCCTTTGCGTTCGCGGAGGAAGAAGCGGAAGTGCCGGCAGTTGAAATGAATGTCAGCTTCGAGGCGCAGACGGTTGCGCTGGGTGAAACGGGTCTGACGATGCAGATTCCGGCGGACTGGGCGGTTCAGGAAGTCCCCGCAGGCACGGAAAACGCCGAGAACATCCTGCTCTTCGCCGTCAACGCCGACCAGACGGTCAGCATTACGGCGCAGCTGTCCGCGATGAGCTTTGAAACGCTGCTGCAAGGCATTCAGGACGCGGGCGCGACGGAAGAAATGCTCGCTGAGCTGTATGTCAACGAAAACTATTGCCTGATGTACACGCCGGGCGACACCGTGCTGGCGCTGTATGCTTTCCTTGACGACGAGACGGTTCTCGCCGTGACGTTCCAGGTCGCCAGCAAGGAAGTGGGCGACGCGCTGGAAAACATGCCGCTGGAGATCTTCGGCAGCTTGGCGGCAGCGGAGTAATTCACTTCGTTACCATGATGCAGGACGAATGAGCGTCCTGCATTTTTTGTGCGCAAAAATGAACAGGGACTTGCAGAAAAACTTGATAAATGCAACAGCTTGGACGAAAATATTCAAAATACACGAGAAAAACATAAAAAAAACACAGCTTGTGCAACAAAACACTTGATTTTCTCCATACAGTGTTGCATAATAAAGCATCGACACGGTGAAGCCAGCTGGTTTGGCGTGTCGATGAACAAGAAACGCAGGCAGACGCGGCAGCGCCCCTGCCGGGAAGGTGGAGCGGATGAATTCCAAGATGCTGTTTTATATCCTCAAGCGCGTGCTGCTGGCGCTGCTGACCATCTGGATTGTTATCACGGTGACGTTCTTCGTGATGCACTCGATTCCGGGTGGACCGTTCGCAAGTGAAAAGGCAATTTCCGCGGAAGCGCAGGCGGCGCTGGAGGCCAAGTACGGGCTGGACAAGCCGCTGGGCGAACAGTATGTGACATATCTGCGCGACGTGGTGACGAAGCTGGACTTCGGGCCGAGCCTGAAGCAGCGCGGCCGTCAGGTCATTGACATTATTCTGGATGGCATGAAGACCTCCGCGAAGCTTGGTCTGATTGCGGCGTTCAGCGCGGCGATTGCCGGCATCGTCCTCGGCGCGCTGGCGGCGCTGCGGCGCAACACCGTGCTGGATAAGATTATCATGGTGATTACGACCGCGTTCGTGTCCATGCCGTCGTTCATTATGGGGTCGTTCCTGCTGATAGTGTTCTCAGTCAAGTTAGGCTGGGTACCCGCGAACGGCGCGACGGCGGAAGGCTTGATCCTCCCGATTATCACCCTTGCGCTCTACCCGATGAGCTACATTACGCGCCTGACGCGCTCCTCCATGCTCGACGTGCTGGGGCAGGATTATATCCGCACCGCGCGCGCCAAGGGCGTTTCGGGCAAGAAAATTATCTTCGGTCACGCGCTGAAGAACTCGCTGATTCCGGTTATCACCTATTTCGGCCCGATGCTGGCGTTCATCGTCACCGGTTCGATGGTCGTCGAGCAGATTTTCGCCGTGCCGGGTATCGGCCGCCAGTTCGTATCCAGCATCACCAACCGCGACTACACCATGATTATGGGGACGACCATTTTCCTCGCCTCTTTAATCGTGATTATGAATCTGATCAGCGACCTGCTCTACAAGGTGGTTGATCCGCGCATTGATTACGAATAAGGAGGCCTCTGCATCATGATGATGAACAAGAAAAAGCCCTTTAGCCTGCATCTGGATGTGGATTCCTTCATGCCCGCGACGGCGGAGGAAAAGGAAATCATCTCCCGGATGCGGCCGTCCTCGACCTTTTTCCGCGATGGCGTGAAGCGCCTGCTGAAGAACAAGGTCGCGACCATCAGCCTGATTCTGATTGTGCTGATTACGCTGTCCTCCATCATCATCCCGATGTTCTGGCCGTATTCGTATGACCAGATGCTGGGGCAGACGAAGGGTCGTCCGATGGACAACAGCTACAACAACCTCGCGCCGTTCCAGTACGGCAAGACGGAGCTGAAGAAAATCGACAAGGGCGAAAGCGTTTTCCCGCATATCTTCGGTACAGATGCGCACGGACGCGACTACTTCATCCGCGTCGTCTACGGGACGCGCATTTCTCTCGCCGTCGGATTCTTCGCCAGCATCATCGTGCTGGTGATTGGCATGATGATTGGCGCAGTCGCAGGATACTTCGGCGGCAGGGTGGACTTGTTCATCATGCGAATCGTCGATATTATCTACTCATTGCCAGATATGCTGGTCATCATCCTGCTGTCGGTCGTGCTGGGGCAGGTGCTGCATGTGGAAGGCACCATCTTAGAGAAAATCGGCTCGAACATCATCAGCATGTTCATCGTCTTTGGTCTGCTCTATTGGGTGGGCATGGCGCGCCTGATTCGCGGTCAGATTCTGTCCCTCCGCGAGCAGGAGTACGTGCTGTCGGCGCAGGCGACGGGCGCGAAGGCGCGGTGGATTATCCGCAAGCACCTTTTGCCGAACTGCATCAGCGTCGTGATTATTTCGACCGCGCTGCAAATTCCGAACGCGATTTTCACCGAAAGCTTCCTGTCCTTCCTGGGGCTGGGCGTCAACGCGCCGATGCCCTCGCTGGGCTCGCTGGCTTCTGATGCGCTCAACGGCATCTATTCCTACACCTATCGCTTGATTATCCCCGCCGTGGTCATCTGCCTCATCGTGCTGAGCCTGAACCTGTTCGGCGACGGCCTGCGCGACGCCTTTGACCCGAAGCTGAATGCGTGATGAAAGGAGCTGGACAAAATGGCATTGCTGGAAGTCAATGACCTGCATACATCCTTCTTCACCGACGCGGGCGAAGTCAAGGCGGTGGATGGCGTTTCGTTCCGCCTTGACCACGGCAAGGTGCTGGGCATCGTGGGCGAAAGCGGTTCGGGCAAGAGCGTCACGGCGTATTCCATCATGCAGATTCTTGCGCCGACGGGCAAAATCGTCAGCGGCAGCGTGAAATTCGACGGGCAGGAGCTGGTCGGCGCGGACGAGAAGCTGCTGCGCTCCGTGCGCGGCAACCGCATCTCGATTATCTTCCAAGACCCGATGACGTCCCTGAACCCGACCTACACCATCGGCCGGCAGCTGATGGAAGCGATTTTACTGCACACCGACCGCAACCGCCATCAGGCGCGCGAACGCGCGGTGGAGATGCTGAAGCTGGTCAACGTCAACGAGCCGGAAAAGCGCATGAAGCAGTACCCGTTCGAGCTGTCGGGCGGTATGCGGCAGCGCGTAATGATTGCTATGGCGCTGGCGTGCGAGCCGGACATCCTGATTGCCGACGAGCCGACGACCGCGCTGGACGTGACGATTCAGGCGCAGATTCTTGATTTGATGCGCGATTTGCAGAAGAAGATGGGCATGGCGATTATCATGATTACGCACGACTTGGGCGTTGTCGCCCAGATGTGCGACGAGGTCATCGTCATGTACGCCGGTTCTATCTGCGAACAGGGGACGGCGGATGAAATCTTCTACAACCCGCGTCACGAGTACACAAAGGGTCTGATGCGCTCCATTCCGACGGCGGAGAACAACGGACAGCGCCTGGAGCCGATTACCGGTACGCCGATTGACCTGCTGAACATGCCCAAGGGCTGCCCGTTCGCGCCCCGCTGCGAGGCGGCGATGAAGATTTGCCTGAAAGAGAAGCCGGTTCGGATGCTCATCAATGACGACCATATGGCAACCTGCTGGATGAACGTCAAGAAGGGCGTGGAGGACGGCAGCATCACGGAGGAAGGAGGAGTGCCCTGTGTCTGAAGCGCAGATGCACCAGCCGCTGCTGGAAGTCAAAGGACTGAAAGAATACTTTGACATCAACATGGGCTTCTTCCGCACCAAGCCGCTGAAGGCGGTCGACGATGTGTCCTTCACCATCAACAAGGGCGAAACGCTCGGTCTGGTGGGCGAATCCGGCTGCGGCAAGACGACTGTTGGGCGCACCATCCTCCAATTGTACAAGCCGACGGCGGGCGAAATCATTTACGATGGCAAGCCCGTCAAGACGAAAGCGGACTTGCAGAAATTCCGCACGAAGGCGACGATGGTGTTCCAAGATCCGTACTCCTCGCTGAACCCGCGCATGACCGTGTCGGACATCGTGGGCGAACCGCTGGATGTGCACCACCTGTATTCCTCCAAGAAGGAGCGGGAGGAGCGCATTTTGCAGCTGCTGGGCTATGTCGGGCTGAACAGCGAACATGCCTCGCGTTACGCGCACGAGTTTTCCGGCGGTCAGCGGCAGCGCATCGGCATTGCCCGCGCGCTGGCGGTGAATCCGGAATTCATCGTCTGCGACGAGCCGGTGTCGGCGCTGGACGTGTCGATTCAGGCGCAAGTCATCAACATGTTTGATGATTTGCAGGATCGGCTGGGGCTGACATACCTGTTCATTGCGCATGACCTGCTGGTTGTGCGGCACATTTCGGACAGAATCGCCGTGATGTATCTGGGCAAGATGGTGGAGCTGGCGTCGGCGGAGGAAATCTACAATCACCCGCTGCACCCGTACTCCAAGTCGCTTTTGTCCGCCGTTCCGCTGCCTGACCCGAAGGCGGCGCGCGCGAACAAGCGCATTGTCCTCTCCGGCGATATCCCAAGCCCCCTGAACGCGCCGTCGGGCTGTCCGTTCCGCACGCGCTGCCCCCACGCCACCGAAGCCTGCGCGCAGTCGATGCCGCCCTTCAACGAAGTCGAGAAGGGGCACTTTGTCGCCTGCCACCGGGTGAAGGAATTGGGGTAAGAAGGGAGACGCCAGAGGCTCTGCCGCTGGACTCCGGCAGGGACGCTGCCCCTGCATCCTGCAAGGGACTTCGTCCCTTGAACCTTTCGCGCGATTGCGTTAGTGATACTGGCATAGAGTGCCCGCGTGTTTATCCGCGCAAAAAAACTGCTTCAAGGATGCGTCAACACGCATTTTTGATACAGACAGTCTACGAAAAGCAAGGCTGTCACAGAATATTAAGGGAGGTTTTTTCATGAAGAAGCTGACTGCTCTCCTGCTCGCCATCGCAATGATGGTGACCTGCACCCTGTGCGCTGTCGCCGAAGACGGCAAGACGTACATGGCTGTCTGCATCGCGTCCGAGCCTGATACGCTTGACCCGGCGCTGAACTCCGCTGTGGACGGCGCGACGATGGTCGCTCACCTGTTCGCAGGCCTGTCCACTTGGGCGCAGACCGACGACGGCAAGCTGGAAATCCTGCCGGACTGCGCGGTGGAACTGCCGGATCCGGTGGTCAATGACGACGGCACGGTGACGTACACCTACACGCTCGTTGATGGCCTGAAGTGGTCCGACGGCAAGGATCTGACCGCGAAGGACTTCGAGTTCGCGTGGAAGCGCGCTGCTTCCTCCGAGCTGGGCGCGGACTATGGCTACATGTTTGAAGTCATCAAGGGCTACACTGCGGACGGCTCCGACCCCAAGGCGGAAAACCTCGCTGTGACCGCCGTGGACAACAAGACCCTGACCGTTACCCTGAACAACCCCGTTGCCTACTGGAACGAGCTGCTCGCCTTCCCGGCGTACATGCCCGTCCGTGAGGACGTCGTCGCCAACGAAGCGTGGGCGACCGATCCTTCCACCTACATCGGCAATGGCCCGTACACCATGACCGCGTGGGAACACAACAGCAAGATCACCCTGACCAAGAACCCCTACTATCATGCGGTGGACAAGGTCACGATGGACGAGCTGGACTTCTACCTCTCCGACGACGCGAACAACATGCTGGCGAACTTCCAGAAGGGCGACTGGCAGCTGATCGACGACGTTCCCACCTCTGAAATCGCTTCCCTGAAGGAACAGTATCCGACGGAATTCGTTATTGCCGGTCAGATTGGTACCTACTATGTCTGCTGGAACATCAACGAAGAAATCCTGCCCGCTGACGTGCTCGCGAACATGACCCCCGAAGAAGCGGAAGCGGCGCGCGCAGAAATCCGTCAGGCGATTGGTCTGCTGTTCGACCGCAACTACATCGTTGAAGAAATCGGTCAGGCGGGTCAGGTGCCTGCGTCCAGCTTCGTTCCTATGGGCATGACCGATGCGGACGGCTCTGAGTTCTACAAGAACGCGGGCCATGTGGAAGGCATCACCGGCTACTACGACGTGACCGACGACGAAGACGTCTACATGGCGAACTTCGACAAGGCGGTTGAGACCCTGAAGAAGTACTACACCTACGACGAGGAGAACGGCGTCTTCACCAACTTCCCGTCCCTGACCTACCTCTACAACACCTCCGAAGCCCACAAGGCGATTGGCGAATACCTCCAGAGCGCGGTTTCTGCGGTCGGCATCACCATGAACCTGACCAACCAGGAATGGAACACCTTCCTGAACACCCGTAAGTCCGGCGACTACTCCATTGCCCGCAATGGCTGGATTGCCGACTACAACGACCCGATCTGCTTCCTCGACATGTGGGTGACCGGCTCCGGCAACAACGACGTGCAGTTCGGCAAGGGCGCGAATGCGGATCTGAAGATCTACAACCTCGACCTGACCCCCTACGGCTACGACGTGAAGGTGGAGAACGGCACTTGGGCGGAAACCTATGACGTGCTGATTTCTGCTATCAAGAGCTGCACCGACAGCGCGAACCGTTATGCCATGATGCACATCGCGGAAGATATGCTGATGGATACCGGCTGCATCGTGCCGCTGTACTACTACACCGACATCTACATGATCGACGACTCCGTGCAGGGCTTCTTCTCCAACCCGCTGGGCTACAAGTACTTCATGCACTGCACCATCGCCAAGTAATTCCATCCAAGTTTGGACAAATCCACGGGCGAATCGGCTTCAAAACCGGTTCGCCTTTTTTCGCATGTTGGAAAGATACACTTTGCCATCCTTGGCAACCGATATTTCCTGCCTTGGAAAGGTGCATTCGGCGGAAAACATGCGCGAATTGACGGGAAATCTGCGTGAATGCAGGAATTTTCAGCAGGAAAAGGGCAGGGAAACGTCCAATTAATCCATTGAATGGCGGTGGCGAACAGCGCTTGCCGATGGTATACTGAAACCAGAAGGGGCGTTTTCTATGGGAAAAAGCCCGCGGAAGCTATCAGCAAGGAGGAAGAAGCATGAAGCGAATCGCACGATGGAGCACCATTTTCCTGCTCTTATGCAGCATCATTTGGGCGGGTACAGCATCGGCGGCCATGATTGTGGAAAACAACATGAGTGCGCTGAACACACTGAACACCATCAACAAGAACCAGACACCACAGGGCAAGGACTCGGCGCTGGAGCGGCTGGCGAAAGAAATCGGCGCTGGCATATGGGACAATACGGACTTGGATGACCCGGCGTTTCAGGAGAACATCAAGCAGTTTGGCATCACCGTGTTGAATAAGGACACGCAGCCGCCGGAAGCCTTCATCGGCGACGCGATTTTTGACCATCTGGGCGACACGGAGTTCAATGCGCCGGAAATGAACGGCAATCTGCTGGTTCTCGGCGGGCTGAACGCCAATCTGCCGTCCGGCAAAATCGACCGCCTGTATGTGCTGTCGGACGAGGACATTCGCCTGAACATCGGCGCGGCGGCAGATGTTCAGGAGCTGATTCTGGGCGCATCGGGGAATGTGTCGCTGAACGGCGAGGGCAATGTCCGCTCCACCATCGTGGTGGACAAGCCGATGAATCTCAATATCGGGATTGCGACGAACCTCGTGAACCTGACGGATGACCCGCTGCCGACGGGCGATATTGTGCTGAATCCGGGCAAGAACGCGCTTGTGCCGGGGCAGCAGCTGCATATGGGCAGCGAGCTGAAGGTGGAGAAGAAAATCAGCCTGACCGTGCGCTTCCGCCTTGTTGACCAGAGCGCCAAGGACATGCAGCTGGAAACGGCGGATTGGGACGGCGCGCTGCTGACCGAAGCGACGGTGCAGTACACGGGCGACAGCTGCCCGATGGGCGCGGTCAACATGATGGACAGCATCGAGGCGGCGTTTGCGGAGAAGTATCCGGATTTGCAGGAGCAGTATGTGCTGCTGCCGGAAATGCGCAGCGCAGACCCGTGGAGCAAGGTCTACCGCCTGAATGGCGGCGAATCCTGCTTTGCCGTGGCGGAAAATTATGTATATCTCTCCCGCGAGGGCGATGTTGTGTTCCCGCTGACGGATGACAGCACGCTGGTAGCGGAATTCCCGGTGTACGTCTACCGCTATGGCGAGCAGGACGGGCGCATCACCTACCGCGTTCGCATCAACAACGCACGGCCTGAGTACTTCACGCCGAGTCTGACCCTGCGCAGCGGCGCCGTGGCGAGCTTCACCTTCGATGAGGAGCGCGGCGAGTGGGTGACGCAGCTCAAGCGCAGCGACTTCGGCGCGGACGAGCGCGACCTCATTCACCTGACGGGACTGCGCGGCGAAAAAACCAACGCATTCCTGACCGTAACAGGCCGCGAAGAAAGGCGCATCGTTACGCTGACGTGGACGGCGGACACACAGCGCACGACCATCGACGCGCAGAACGTTGTCTGGGACAGCGACCGCGCTGCCGAAGGCAACGACCTGCTGTGCTGCGCCGGCGAGCAGGTGTCGGTCACGATGCAGCCCGCAGCGGGCTATCGCGGCATCCACGCCTCCCTGAGCGACCCGTCTGTTTCCCTGAGCATCAGCGCGGCGAAAGATGCGCTTTCCTTCATCATGCCCTATGCGCCGGTGACGCTGACGCTTTATAGCGACCAGCTTTACACCGTCACGATGGACACGGCAGGCGGCGATCCGATCCGCCCCATCCAGTACACGGTGGAATCGGAAGCGTTCCAGCTGCCGACCCCGGTTCGCACGGGCTACATCTTCCTCGGCTGGACGGGCGAGGGCATCACCGAACCGCAGAAAACCATTGAAATCCCGCAGGGAAGCACGGGCGACCGCACTTACACCGCGAACTGGCAGGTGATTGAATACACCATCATTACGCTGCTGGAAGGGGGCAATGCGGGCTCGTCGCAAGTGTATTTCTACACGGTGGAGCAAACCGTAACGCTGCCGACCCCGACCCGCACGGGCTACACGTTCCTTGGCTGGACAGGCGAGGGCATCACGACGCCGCAGCCGAACGTGACCATCCCGAAGGGTTCGACGGGCGACAAGACGTATATCGAGAACTGGGAACTGACAGAATACAACATTACCATGGATTTGAGCGGCGGCAGCGGTCAAGAAAAGGTGGTTTACACCATGACGGATGAGGATTTCGAGCTGCCGACCCCGACCCGCAACGGCTACGAGTTTGTCGGCTGGACGGGCGAGGGCATCACGACACCGCAGACGGAGGTCATCATCCCGACGGGTTCGACGGGGAACAGGACGTATACCGCAAACTGGAAGGTGATTGAATACACCATCACACTGGACACGAACGGCGGCCCAGCCGTGTCTCCGATAAAATACACCGTGGAGGATTCCTTCACCCTGCCTTACCTTCTCCGTACGGGCTACGAATTTGTCGGCTGGACCCTCGATGGCAGCGGTATGATCCCTGCCATGCCGCTCATTATCTACCATGGCACAACCGGCGACCTCCGTTACAAGGCGGAGTGGCGTTTGGCGGAGTACACCATCACCATGGATTTGGACGGCGGCAGCGGTCAAGAAAAGGTGGTTTACACCATAACGGATGAGGAGTTCGAGCTGCCAACCCCGACCCGCAACGGCTACGAGTTTGTCGGCTGGACGGGCGAGCGCATCACGACGCCGCAGACAAGCGTCAAAATTCCGAAGGGTTCGACGGGGAACAAGGCGTATACCGCAAACTGGAAGGTGATCAGATACACCATCACGCTGGTCACGAACGGCGGCGCAGTCATAGCTTCGATACGCTACACCGTGGAGGATTCCGTCACCCTGCCCATCCCTCCCGAGCGTCCGGGCTACGAATTTGCCGGCTGGGTCCTCGATGGCAGCGGTCAGTTCCCTTCAACGCCGATGATTATCCCCGCAGGCTCAACCGGCGACCGCCTTTACAAGGCGGAGTGGCGTGTGGCGACGTACACCATTACCTACGTGAGCCACGGCAAAGCATATAATTGGGTTCAATACACCATCAACAACCAAGTTTATTTCGGGACACCGGAAGAAGACCTGTCCTACTACCTCCCGGGCTATACCTTTGTAGGTTGGAAAATCGACGGCGTAGAAGGAACGCCGCGCTCCTACATGCTGCCCAAGGGCTCGTATGGCAATCGAACGGCGACCATGCTTTGGGAGCCAATTCCGTAAGCGTAAACAAGGAGAACAAGGAGGGGATGCGCATTGGACTACCTCAGCGTAAAGGAAATAGCGGAGCTGTGGGGCGTTTCCATCCGCATGGTGAATTACTACCTGAATACCGGGCGGATTCAGGGGGCAATCCGGAAATCGGGCGGGTGGCTGATTCCGGCGAATACGCCGCATCCGGCGGATTTGCGCAAGAGCGGGCAGCGCGGGCAGGAGAAAATCCCCCCGCGGATGGCAAAGTGCTATATGCCGCTGATTTCCCGCCCGTGCGACAACGGCTTCCAGAATCTCCTGCTGACCATGAACGACGAGGAGGAACGCGACATCGCCCGCGCCCTGCACCACTATTTCCGCGATGAGCACGAGGAAGCCCGCGAAATCAGCGAGAAATACCTGACGAGCAAGTGCCCCGAAATCCGCCTGTCCGCGCTGATTACCAACACGATGGCGATGCTGCAGACGGGGGATGCCGCCAAGTGCCGCCGGAATCTCGAAATGATTCAGCGGGACGGGCAGCGCGCAAACGATGATTCGTGGCGGCTGTACAGCAGCATTACCGACGCGCTCATCAGCGTGTTCTTCCACTCCGAGAAGCTCGACTTGACCCCTATCCGCCCCGCTATCGGTATTCTTCCGCCCGGAATGCAGTATTTTGCCATGTACGCCATCGCCCATGCGCTCTACATCCGGCGCGAATACGAACACGCGATGGGCATTGCCGAATCCGCCCTGCTGATGGCGGGCACGCGCTACCCCATTGACAGCATCTACCTCAACATCGTCCTGTGCATGATTTGCATGAGCCTGAAGCAGGATGAACGCGCGGAGCAGAAGTTCGATGCCGCGTGGAGCATCGCCAGCCGCGAGGGGTACATCCACCCGTTTGTGGAGCATCACGGCATTTTGCAGGGGCAGGTGGAGCGCGCGCTGCGCAAGCAGGAGCCGGAAACGTACAACAAGATTGTGCAGTCGGTCTACCGCTTCAGCCGCGGGTGGATGAAAATTCACAACCCCGTGTCGACGCTGCAGGTGACCGACGCGCTCACACCCTACGAGTTTTCGATTGCCATGCTTGCCGCGAAGGGACGCAGCAACAAGGAAATCGCCGCGCTGATGGGCGTTTCCGTCAACACGGTGAAGTCGTACATGGAGAGCATCTTTGAGAAGCTGCAAATCTCCAGCCGGAATGAAATCGACGCGTATGTGAATCGGTAATATCAACAAAAGCACGCACTCCGAATGTCGACATGCAAGCATTGCGGCTTAGAAAACCCGAAGGAAGCGCGCTACTGCCAACACTGCGGTGAATACAGGTGAATAAAAATCAGCCGCGACGAGCATATTCACTCGTCGCGGCTGTGTTTATCTATGCGCTTCCTTATTCTGATACATCCGCGCGTCCGCCCGCGCCAAGGAATCCGCCAAATCATCCGTCGACGGATTAAAATGCGAACAGCCCACCGATACCATCGGCAGAACCGGATTCTCCGCCCGCGCCGCATCCATCAGGTGCTGGAAAATCTCCGTCATGGTGTTGTATTGCGCGTTCCGCCGCGTCAGTATCACGCAGAACTCGTCGCCGCCGATGCGGAAGCACGTCCCGTAATTCCCGTACGCGCGGCGGATGCAGCCGGCAATCGTCCGCAGGCAGGCGTCGCCCATCAAGTGCCCATGGCAGTCGTTGACGTCCTTGAAGCGGTCAACGTCGAACATCAGGATGGTAGCAGGAACGCGCAGGCGCGCCAGATAATGCTCGTAGCCCAAGCGGTTGACAAGCTGCGTCAGCCCGTCGGTTTGCAGCACCATGTCGCTGGAGAATTTCGACATCATCAGCGCACCGCAGCTGATGGTAATCCAGTCGATTTTGACCGTCGGCAGGAACAGCTGCACCATCAGCCCTAACAGCACGAACAGCGTCGCGAGCAGCAGCTGTGTGCCGCCGGTGTACTGGTAGGCGCGGCAGGCGAACCAAATCTGCACGAGGAAGAACACCGTGCTGCCCCCGTAGGCGAGCATGTAGAGCGCGTAGAGCGCCCCGTGGTGGTAAAAATTCTGCCCATCGACATAGAATATCAGCCCCGTGAACGCCGAGAGCAGCACCAGCAGCGCGTGGAAGCACGCAAGGTACAGCAGCCCGTGCACCACTTTCCGCGGGCAGGGATGGATGACGCAGCCCGCGAACAGCCCGATTAGCGGCGCAAGCGAAAGTTCGATGGTCTTGACGGCGATATGCAGCGGAATCAGCGCGGGCGGCGTGCCATCCATCTGCACGCCCGACCACTCACACAGCGCGCAAATGGCGATGGTGGCGTACAGGTCGCCGCAGAGCAGATTTCGGATCTTGGATTGGCTGATGTCGCCGCGCAGGGAAAAGAGCATAATCGCCATGGCGAAGACGCTGAGGACAGTATTTGCCGTGTATAATTCATTCATGCTGATTGTGGAGGCGGTTGACAAGCAATCGCGGCAGATAAGTTTGAAAAGGGCAAATTCCCCCTTCTTATAATAATGATACCACGAAAAAAAGAGGATGAAAAGTGGGTTACATAGGGCAAATTGCAAATGTGGCAGATTTCAACAAATGCGGGGAAATGGTTACATGGCAGGCTCCCATCCCCACGAAAAAAGGGACTGACCGAAGCCAGTCCCTTTGATGATTATTCGTATTCGCAAACGCTTGCCCAGCGGATGAGCAGGTCGCGCTCTTCGGGCTTGCCCTTGAGGGACTGGCTCGCGGCGACGATCGGAATCCACTGCTGGACGTACTGCTTGGCGGTGTCGCTCTTCTTGCAGAAGAGGGAGAGGTACTTCTCCGCCAGCGCTTCCTTGCCTTCCAGGACGAAGAGCAGGTAGGTGCGGGCGACATCAGCGGACGCATTGCCCTGCGTGGCATGCGACCAGTCGAGGATGTACCACTGTCCGTCGGGCTTCAAGATAATGTTGGACGGGTTGAAGTCGCCGTGGCAGACCTTCTTGTGGACGTGCATACTCGCCAAGCGGGTGTGCAGCTCGTAGCGGGTGGTCGCGTCGAGGTCGGTGGCGGAAATCTTGCGCTGCATCTTCTCCGTCAGGCTGTTGAGCATCGGGCAGGTGCAGGCGTGAACCTTCATCTGAATGTCCACAAACAGGTTCAGGTACTCGTCTTCCTTTTCCGGATGCGCCGCCATCAGCGCCGCCAGCGTGTCGCCTTCAACGAACTCCGTCGTAATCGCCCATTGACCGTTCACCGTGTCAACAGCAAGGAGCTTCGGAATCGGCAGGCCCGTCTCTTCCACGCGCGCCGTGTTCAGCGCTTCGTTCAGAATGTCCGCCTTGCTGTACCCTTCGGCAAACACCTTGATGGCCTTGGCGCCGTCGCGGTAAATCTTCTTATTTTCCCGCTCGGCAATCACATGCGTCAAATCCATAGGGAAACCTCCTTCTATATGGTTCATGTTTATTGGGGGGGAGAGGCGCAAGGGCGCTGCCCTTGACCTGCCAAAGGGTCTGTGACCCTCTGGACTCCCTTTTCGCGATTGAGTTGAGCACGTTATCATGCTTGCCCGAGCGCTGATTGGGGCGCCCCGCAAAGTCCGATATTTGTCCTGAATATCTATTCGCCGCCCAAATACGACATTCCTGCAAGCGGACAAAATTTTTTGTGCTCAAAAATGCCCGGCCCAGCAGAAGCATTCCTGCCAAGCCGGGGAGAATGGCGCATTACTCGCCGTAGTACGCCTTCAGATACATTTCCTTGATTTCGCTGATGAGCGGGTAGCGCGGGTTCGCGCCGGTGCACTGGTCGTCGAACGCCTGCTCGGACATTTCGTCCAGCGTCGCGAGGAACTTCTCTTCGTCCACACCGTAGTCGCGAATCGTGTTCTTGATGCCGACGCGCTCCTTCAGGGCATGGATGTTGCGGATGAGGTTCTCCACCGTCTCGTCGTCATTCGCGCCCTTGAAGCCGAGGAATTCGCCGAATTCAGCGTAGCGGCGCTTCGTGTGCGGATAGGCGTACTGCGGGAAGGTGCCCATCTTCGTGGGAACTTCGGCGCTGTTGTAGCGGATGACCAGCTCAATCAGCAGCGCGTTGGCGATGCCATGCGGCAGGTGATGGAACGCACCCAGCTTGTGCGCCATGGAGTGGCAGACGCCGAGGAACGCGTTCGCGAACGCCATGCCAGCCATCGTGGCGGCGTTGCCCATCTTTTCGCGGGCAACCGGCTCGTTCTGACCGTTGTCGTAGCACGCGGGCAGATACTCGAAAATCAGCTGAGCCGCCTGCTTCGCCAGACCGTCGGTGAAGTCCGTCGCCAGCATGGAGGCGTAGGCTTCCAGCGCGTGGGTCAGCGCATCGATACCGGAGGCGGAGGTCAAGCCCTTCGGCGCGGACATCATCATGTCAGCATCCACAATCGCCATCTTCGGCAGCAGCTCGTAGTCCGCCAGCGGGTACTTCACGCCGGTGTCCTGATCGGTAATGACGGCGAACGGAGTGACTTCGGAGCCCGTGCCAGCGGAGGTCGGGACGGCGATGAAGTACGCCTTTTCACCCATCTTCGGGAAGGTGTACACGCGCTTGCGGATATCCATGAAGCGCATTGCCATGTCGAGGAAGTCCACTTCCGGATGCTCGTACATGACCCACATAATCTTGCCGGCGTCCATCGCGGAACCGCCGCCGATGGCGATAATGCAGTCCGGCTGGAAGGAGGTCATGGCCTTTGCGCCTTCCTTCGCGCAGGCGAGGGACGGGTCGGGCGCAACATCGTAGAACGTGGTGTGGACGATGCCCAGCTCATCCAGCTTGTCGGTAATCGCCTTGGTGAAGCCGGATTTGAACAGGAACGCGTCGGTGACGATGAAGCAGCGCTTCTTGCCCATAACTGCCTTGAGTTCATTCAGGGCGACAGGCAGGCAACCCTTCTTGAGGTAGACCTTTTCAGGCGCACGGAACCACAGCATATTCTCCCTCCGGATGGCAACAGTCTTGACGTTCAGCAGGTGCTTGACGCCGACGTTCTCAGAGACGGAGTTGCCGCCCCACGAGCCGCAGCCCAGCGTCAGCGACGGACGCAGCATGAAGTTGTACAGGTCGCCGATGCCGCCCTGAGAGGAAGGCGTGTTGACGAGGATACGGCAGGTCTTCATGCGCGCGGCGAAGCGGTCAATCAAATCCTTGCGGGTGACGGCGTTCAAGTAGATAGAAGAGGTGTGGCCGTAGCCGCCGTCAGCAATCAGGTGTTCCGCCTTGTCGAACGCATCGTCGATGTCCTTGGCGCGGTACATCGCCAGCACGGGAGAGAGCTTCTCATGCGCGAACTCTTCAGAAATATCCACGGATTCGACTTCACCAATCAGCACCTTGGCGGTTTCCGGCACGTCCACGCCTGCGAGCTTGGCAATGGTGTGCGCCTTCTGACCGACAATCTTGGCGTTCAGCGCGCCGTTGATGATGATGGTCTTGCGCACCTTGTCCAGCTCTTCGCCTTCGAGGAAGTACGCGCCGCGCTTGGCGAACTCCGCCTTCACCGCGTCGTAGATGCTGTCCAGCACGATGGTGGACTGTTCGGACGCGCAGATCATGCCGTTGTCGAACGTCTTGGAGTGCAGGATGGAGTTGACGGCCACCTTCACGTCGGCGGATTCGTCGATAATCGCGGGCGTGTTGCCAGCGCCGACGCCCAGCGCAGGCTTGCCGGAGGAGTACGCCGCCTTGACCATGCCGGGGCCGCCGGTGGCAAGGATGATGTCGGCTTCCTTCATCGCCATGTTGGTCAGCTCCAGCGAGGGAACATCGACCCACGAGATGATGTCTTCGGGCGCGCCGGCAGCCACAGCGGCTTCCAGCACAACCTTCGCGGCGGCGATGGTGGACTTCTTCGCGCGCGGATGGGGAGAGATGATGATGCCGTTGCGGGTCTTGAGGCAAATCAGCGTCTTGAAAATGGCGGTAGACGTGGGGTTGGTGGTCGGGATGACCGCCGCGACAACGCCGATAGGTTCTGCAACCTTCATCATGCCGAATGCTTCGTCGCGCTCCAGCACGCCGACGGTCTGCGTGTCCTTGTAGGCGTTGTAGATGTATTCAGCGGCGTAGTGGTTCTTGATGACCTTATCTTCCACCACGCCCATGCCGGTTTCTTCCACCGCCATCTTCGCCAGCGGGATGCGCATGTTGTTCGCGGCGAGGGCAGCTGCCTTGAAAATCTTGTCCACCTGCTCCTGCGTGTAGGTCGCATAGACCTTCTGTGCCGCGCGGACGCGGGCGAGGGCAGCCTCGAAGCTCTCCACGTTATCGACGATCGGATACTCTTTCGCCATGATACTCTCTCCTTATGCTTCATCCGTCCTGCGGGGATGCGCCCGCGAACGGGGGATGTCGGTGTTTGTCGGGGTGACGAGAACAGTGTAGCAGATTGTTAAGCTCTTGTCAAGTGGCTGACATGATTTTAACGATATTTTTTTCACAATTTAATACGTTTTCGGAACGGGATGAATGGAATGGCGAATAAATGGACGAAGAGGACGAATACAAAAAGCGCTGTACAGTAAAAAAACAGCGGATGAATGTCAAATTTGCTGTTTTTGCTTGAAAATGAGGAGAAGATGCGGTATAATGGGGTGGAAAAGCAAAGGAAGGGGAAGGACACGCGTGAAAAGGAGTAGCACAGATACTTGTTGCCTCACGTTGCCGCTTAAATTGGAAAAGTGGCAGTCCGACCGCCTTGAAAAACGCTTTGAAATTGGTAGACAAATCTATAATACCGTTGTTCGTGCGGAACTGAAAAAGCTGCAGCAGGTTGAAAGGACACCGCAATATCGAGAAATTGAGCAAAAACTAAAAGGTGCAAAGCAAGAAGAAGCAAAGGAACTCTGGAAAAAGCGAACGCAGCTGCTATCCCAAAGTGGTTTTAGCGAATACGGCTTTAAGTCGGATATGAAGTATTACTATCAGCATTTTAAGGAAAACATTGGCTCAAGCGTGGCGGTTCATGGGATTGCATCACAAGTTTGGACAGCGTTTGAGAAAGTGCTGTTTTCAAAAGATGGGAAGATGGTACACTTCAAGAAAAAGGGAGAACTGTCCTCACTGAGAGGGTATTCACAGGCGGGAAAGAGCGGAGGAGTGGAAATTATTTTCCGCGGCAGCTATGTCGAATGGAAAGGGCTGAAACTTCCGCTGAAACTGTCCCCTGACAACGATTATGAAACGGAAATGCTCAGCAAGCGCGTGAAATATGTGCGCATCCTTCGTCAAGACGGCAAGACAAAGCCGCATTGGTATGCACAGCTTGTCTTAGAGGGCAAGCCCGCAATCAAGCGCGACCCGGCAAGCGGTGCACCGAAGCATCCCATCGGGCATGGTGTCGTCGGCATCGACATTGGCACGCGAACACTGGCGTATTCGGCAGATAGCAAAGTAGATTTGATAGAATTGGCTGACCGTGTTCAGAATATTGAGCAGGAAAAAATGCTGCTTCAAAGGAAGCTGGACAGAAGCCGACGCGCTACGAATCCGGGAAATTACAATCCGGATGGTACGATTAAGTGCGGTGTGAAGCTGACACGGAACAAGTCCAAGCGATACAGGAAGATTCAGCACCAGTTGGCAATGATTCAGCATCATCAGGCGGACATCCGAAAACAGCAGCATAACGAATTGGCAAATTATCTGCTGACGCTGGGTGATTGCTTCTTTGTGGAGAACATGAGTTACTGCGATTTGGTCCACAGAGCAAATAAAACGGAGATTTCCGAAAAGACTGGACGATATAAACGCAAAAAGCGGTTCGGAAAATCCATTGCAAACAAAGCACCTGCTATGCTGATTACGATGCTGAAACAGAAATGCCAGTCGCGCGGGCTGAAAGGGGTGAAAGAAGTTGATACGCATGTGCGCGCCAGCCAGTACAACCACCAGACAGACACCTGCATCGAAAAGGCACTTGAAAACCGCTGGAACGTTATGCCGGACGGCGAACGCATACAGCGCGATTTGTACTCGGCGTTTCTACTTCAGCATTGCAAGCAGGGATTGCCGGAATATAATAGGAAGGAATTAAAGAAAGAATTTGGTGAAGAACTTTACCGAGTATTTGACCGCGAGGCACTTCAACGTGACTATCCTCAATTTGTTGCGTATCATCACATGACGATTCAGCGGCTTTCAGAACTTCCGCATACGATTCCCAGCATGGGTATCAGGCGAATTATCAGCTAACACAAAAATCAGGTGCGGTTCGCACCAGCAAAACCGGTCGATTGTCCGTCCGGGGCTGTCGCTAATGGCGGCAAAGGTCGCCTTGACAGCAGAAGAGTTTCGGGAAAATAGTCAGCGCAGCATTGCTTTGTTCAATACTGAAAAGCTATCTACCAACTCAACACACGTTCTGAAAAGTGCATATTGCAATTCTGTGCATTTCTGCCGTTGCAATCTGCACGGGGCGTGTGGAGGCAAAGCCAGTCTCAATCATGCTATAAGCCTGTACCGTAAGTTGCAATCTGCACGGGGCGTGTGGAGGCAAAGGTGCACTTCAATTTCATCCGTACTATTGATAAACCGTTGCAATCTGCACGGGGCGTGTGGAGGCAAAGATAACGATGAGATTGTAGCGCTTGTAAGTCCAGGTTGCAATCTGCACGGGGCGTGTGGAGGCAAAGTTTCGGGTGAGGATATTCATTTCGTCAATCTCCTTGTTGCAATCTGCACGGAGCGTGTGGAAGACCTTGCATCATCCCCCGAAAAAAATCCGAGAAAATTTATGCAGACCTATTGCATTTTTATTCATCTTGGTGTATAATCCATCCTGTCCGGCAGACGGACACAAAAATGATGAAAATCAGGATGAAGATAAAGGAGTCGATTGTTATGGCGAAGATGCGCGTATTGCTGGCTTATTCCGGTGGTCTGGATACCTCGATTATCGTGCCGTGGCTGAAGGAAAATTATGACTGCGACGTGGTCTGCGTTGCGGGCGACGTCGGGCAGGGCGAAGAGCTGGAGCCCCTCCACGAGAAGGCGAAAAAGTGCGGCGCGGAAAAGCTGTATATCGAAGACCTGCGCAAGGAGTTCGTCGAGGACTTCATTTGGCCGACGCTCAAGGCGGGCGCGGTCTACGAGGGCAAGTACCTGCTGGGCACGTCCTTCGCACGGCCGCTGATTGCCAAGCGCCTCGTCGAAATCGCTCACAAGGAGAACTGCACTGCCATCTGCCACGGCTGCACCGGCAAGGGCAACGACCAAGTCCGCTTCGAGCTGACCATCAAGGCGTTCGACCCGAACATGCAGATTATCGCACCGTGGCGTATCTGGGATATCAAGACCCGCGAGGAGGAAATTGACTACGCCGAAAAGCGCGGCATCCCCGTCCCGGTCAAGAAGGATCGCCCGTATTCGATGGATCGCAACATCTGGCACATCAGCCACGAGGGCGCGGATTTGGAAGATCCGTGGAACGAGCCGCCGGAAGACCTGCTGCTGACGATGGTCACGCCTGAAAAAGCGCCTGATCAGCCCGAATACGTCACGGTGGACTTCGAGAAGGGCGTGCCGGTCGCCATCAACGGCGAAAAGCTGGACGCGGTGGATTTGCTGACGAAGGCGAACGAAATCGCGGGCCGCAACGGCGTTGGCTGCGCGGATTTGGTGGAGAACCGTCTGGTGGGCATGAAGTCCCGCGGCGTGTACGAAACCCCCGGCGGAACGATGCTCTACGCCGCGCACGGCATCCTCGAATCCATCACGCTTGACCGCGCCACCAGCCACTACAAGGAGCTGGTCGCGAGCAAGTTCGCGGAGCTGGTGTACGACGGCATGTGGTACACGCCCCTGCGCGAGGCGCTCTCCGCGTTTGTGGACAGCACGCAGCAGGCGGTCAACGGCACGGTGAAGCTGAAGCTGTACAAAGGCAACTGCATCAACGCGGGCGTGAAGTCGCCGAACAGCCTGTACATGGAGGAAATCGCCACCTTCGGCGACAGCCACGACCTGTACAGCCACAAGGATTCCGCGGGCTTCATCAACCTGCTCGGTCTGCCGCTGAAGGTCAAGGCGATGGTGGAGCAGAAGAATAAGAAGTAATTTAAGCAACACCGCACAACTCGGCGGCTGACCACCTCATTTGTGCGGTGTTGCCGTAAATGTGATAACTGTGGTGTCCAGCAAGTCCTGCACTGAATTCGGGAGTAGAGCCCCAAATAGTATAAACGCGCTCGTCGGAAGGTCGGCAGGCGCGTTTTCTGTGCGAATTTGAAATTTGGAGGAGGGTTGAGGCAGCTGATTTCAGAAAAAAACGATTTTCTGAAATGTGGTTACACGCCGACACGAAAGTCGTTGTGAAGATACACAACAATTTTCCATGCTTTTGTTAGAAATGTCAGAAATATATAATTCTTCAAGAAAACACTTGACTTTTTTGGGATGGTGGGGTAAAATGGAAGTATCAAACGAAAGGAGGGGGATAATTGTCCGTTTAGTGCAGACGAATTTGAGGCGGATTTCCAAGGAACATTGGAGTTGTGACTATCAAGGCTGTACGCAGAGAACCTGATTGAAAAGTCAGAAATTAGTGCGTGGGCGGCAGAATACAGCTTTGGTGGCAAAACGCTGCGAGAGATTTTGGCGGATGACGGAAACAGAGAGGTGTTAGAAGAACTGATTCGCAGGCTAACAGAATTGAAAAAACATCAGGAGGAGTAGAAATGGACATGAAAACGAAAAGCGCACAGCGGACAAATGGAACGTTGCTGCGGACTATCTGCTTGATTATTAGCATGGTTATGCTGCTGTTTGTTGCTACGGGTTGTGATGATTCCAATGAAGATAAAGTGTATTCAAGAACTTGCCGCGTATGTGGAAAAACGTATTCGTATCGAGCAAGTGAATATGGCAACTCTGCATACGAAAACTGCAAAAGCATTCAGCGGACAAATATGTGTCTGAAGTGTTACAGAAGTTTCAAGTATTCAATGGAGATATTGGGCAAATGATACTGAAGCCCCGCTACCCAAAAGGTAGCGGGGCTTCACACAACAAAAAAGCACCTGAATCAATCAGATGCTTTCTGGCAGGGGCAGAAGGACTCGAACCCTCAACAAAGGTTTTGGAGACCCACGTGTTACCATTACACCATGCCCCTATGCGGTTCGTCCGGGATTGCCGGAACGAGATTTAGTTTAGCACTTTTTCGGGCGTTTGTCAAGCGGTTTTGCGAAAATTGTTCCGAATTGGCAGAAAATCGCCCGGCGCTTTACAAAACCCGCGGCGCATGGTATGATGAGGGCAGGAAAGTCGGCGGGAGGGACGCGCGTGCAGTGGGCGGAAAGGGTTCGGGCGTATGTGCGGATGCATGGCGCGGGGTACACGCTGCACCGCGCGGGCGAAATGCTGGCGGCACGGGTGCTGCTGCGGGACGAATGGCGATTCCGGCGGGAGAAAGCATCCAAGCGCGAACTGGCGGTACAGCGCGCGCACCCCTTCCCGGATGTGCGCATCAGCGTCGTCGTCCCCGTGTTCAACACGCGCCCGAAATTCCTCTGCGCGCTGGCGGATTCGCTGCTTGCCCAGACGCACGGCGCGTGGGAAGCCTGCCTGTACGACGGCGGCAGCACGTCCGCCGAGACGCGAAAGGCGCTGGAAGCAATCGCCGCGCGGGACAGTCGATTCCACATCGCGTTTGGGGCGGAAAACGCGGGCATATCCGGCAACACGAACCGCGCGATAAAAATGGCGACGGGGGAGTATATCGCCCTGTGCGACCACGACGATGTGCTTGCGCCGGATGCGCTCTGGCGGATTGCGGAAGCCATCGACGCGCACCACCCCGACGTGCTCTACACCGATGAAGATAAGCTGACCGCCCACGGCGCGATTCATGTTGATGCGCACCGCAAGCCGGATTTCTGCTCGGACAACCTGCGCTCCGGCAACTATATCTGCCATTTGTCGGTGATTCGGCGGACGCTGCTGGATGCCATCGGTGGATTGCGACCGGCATTCGACGGGTCGCAGGATCACGATTTGATGCTCCGTGCGTGCGAACGGGCGGACGGCGTCATCCACATTCCGCGCGTGCTGTACCACTGGCGGACGCTGCGGGGGTCGATGAGCCACACGAAATTGGCGGTTTGCCTGGACGCGGCGGCGCGGGCGGTGGAGGAAAGTATGCGACGCACCGGGTTTCCGGGAACGTGCCGGGTGGAGGACGGTGTGCTGCGGCTGCGGTATGACGTGGGGGATTTTACCGTCGCGGCATTGCGGCTGGCGCGGGATGCGTCCGCTGCGGATGTGAACCGCTTGGCGGTGGATGCGTCGGCGGACATGCTGCTGTTTCTGTGGGGAGACACGGCGGAGCCTGATGCGGACGGCTTGCGGGAGATGATGATGTACGCCCAGCGCCCGGATGTGTGCGCGGTGTCGCCGCTGGTGGCAGATGCACGCAATCGGGTGCTTCATGCCGGATACGACATTCTGCCGGACGGCACAGTGCGGTCGCGGAATCGCGGCTTGCCGGTGTCGGCGGGTGGATGGCACGGCATGAACCGAACCAGCTACAATGTCACTGCGGTTTCGCCAATGTGCTTTTTGGTGCGGCGGGATGCATTTGTGCCGCTGGCGGAAGGAAATTCGCTGGCGGTGGACTTGGCGCAGTGGTGCATGGCACGGATGCAGGAGGGAATGCGGCATGTGTATACGCCGCACTGCGTGGTGAAGGCGGATGCGGAAAGCGCGTTCGAGGGCTTCCGGGTGAAAGTTCCTGCGGGGTGGTATGACCCGTGTGCGACGGGAAGCAAGCGCGCTTGATGGCGCTTTTGGTTTCTTCTACATACTTGAATTTTATTGTTAGTTTTTTAGTTTGTATACCTTTAACTTATCTCGAAATCATTGGAGGTAATGATGAAAATCACAATGATAACGCTCGGCTCGACGGGCGATGTGCGGCCGTATATGCTGCTGGGACGGGAGCTTCACGAGCGGGGGCATGAGGTGACGATTGCGGCGTTTGCGCCGTTTCAGGGCATGATTGAGGAAGCGGGAATGTCCTTCTATCCCATTTCCGGCGATGTGGTGGATATGATGGGGCGGCTGCTCCAGCCGGACGCGGTGGGCGTGCGGTACTTGAAGGAGTTTGAGAAGGGCATCCGCGACATTGCGCCGATGCTGCTGGATGATTTGCTGCACTGCGCGGAGGGCGCGGAAGCCATCGTCTGCACATTCTTCGGGTCGATGTTCTATTCGATTGCGGAGAAGTACGATATTCCGTGCATCCAGACGCAGTATTTCCCGATGGATCCGTGCAAGGATATGCCGATTTCATCCGCGCCGTTCCGCAAGCTCGGCAAGTGGTGGAATGTGCTGAGCTACCGCATCGGGTATCTGCTGATTTCGGCGCTGGAGCACCGCTACCTCTCGGATTGGCGCAAGGAGAACGACATGGCAAAGCGCCGCGTTCGCTTGCGCCCGGATTATGACGTGCTGGGCAAGCAAGTACCCGTGATTTACGCCATGAGCCCGACGCTTGTGCCGCGCCCGGAGGATTGGGCGGACAACATCCACATGTCCGGTTTCTGGTGGGATGAGCGCCCGGTGGACTACACGCCTGACCCGGCGCTGGCGGAGTTCCTGCGCGCGGGCGACGAGCCGGTGTACATCGGCTTTGGGTCGATGGTGTCGGGCGACATGGGGGAACTGGCGGAAATCATCCGGCAGGCGGTGAAATTGTCCGGCGTGCGGGCGGTGGTGGCACTTGGCTGGGGTCAGCAGGAAGCAAAGACAAAAGATGCGAACATCTTCTATGTAAAAAGTGTGCCGCATGACTGGCTGTTCCCGCATATGGCAGGGGCAGTGCATCACGGCGGCGCGGGGACGACCGCGACCAGCCTGCGCCATGCGCTGCCGACGCTCGTCGTGCCGTTTGGGGGCGATCAGCCGTTCTGGGCGGAGCGGGTGTACGCTGCCGGGTGCGGGCCGAAAGCGATTCCGCGCGATAAGTTGACGGCAGAGAATCTGGCGGAGGGGCTGCGCGCACTCATCAGCAACCCGGAATACACGCGCAACGCGGCGTGCATCGGGGAGGCCCTGCGCAATGAACACGGCTGCGCCAATGCTGCCGACTTGATTGAAAAGGCGGTTTGGGACTGGGAAAACGGGAATCCTGCGCAAGATGGGATGAATATTTAAAAAAAACGCCATTTGCCCCTTGACAAAACCTTGACTTTCGACTACACTGTTTCTGGCGTGCTTGCGAGAAGCACAACAAAATCAAAATTATGCAGAAAGGAGGCCCTCGCAATGACCATGATGATTCTAACCCTTGTATCCCGTGCCAATGGACTGACTGCGACGGCTCTTTCTGCCCATATGCGCCCGTAATAGGAAAATTCCACGCTCTTTTCCTGTTACCATGCGTTTTGTGTGCAGCACCAGCCGTTTGCATTCAGACGGATGGTGCTTTTTTCGTACCCTTTTCGAAAAAAGCATACAATGGGCAGTTATGAGTCATCAACCACTTTGTCTCTCTTGAAAGGAGTGATTTCCTACGCAGCGCACCACAACGAAACCAAAGAAGAAACAGACCCCGTTCGGCGCAATGCTCTCCCTTATCGGGCAGAACTGGACGCATTTCCTCTGGGCACTCATTGCGACCATCATGATGGTCATCATCGGCTTTTTAACGCCGCTGCTGCTCTCCGAAATCGTGGACAGCATACTGGGCAGTGAGCCGTTCACAATGCCGGATTTCCTCATGAACCCGATTAACGCCCTCGGCGGACGCGATTTCCTCCGCCAAAATCTGTGGATTCCCGCGCTGGCGCTCATCCTGATGAATGTCGTCAACGGCGTGTTCACGTTCATAAAAGGTCGTTCCTCCGCGATTGCGAGTGAAAATATCGCCCGAAAACTGCGCAATGACCTCTACCGCCATTTGCAGCACCTGCCGTTTGCGTACCACGTTAAAGCGCAGGCAGGCGAGCTGATTCAGCGCTGCACGTCTGACGTGGATACGATTCGCCGCTTTCTGGCGGTTCAGGTGATGGAAGTTGTCAACACGGTGCTGATGGTCGTTATCGCCATGAGCATTCTGCTGCCGCGCTCCGTGCCGATTACGCTCTACAGCCTGATTCTTGTGCCGCCTTTGTTCTGCTTCGCGACGTGGTTCTTCAAAATGGTGCATAAGTCCTTTGAGGTGGCGGACGAAGCGGATGGTGTGCTGAACGCCGTTTTGCAGGAGAACCTTTCCGGCGTCCGCGTCGTGCGCGCCTTCGGACAGCAGGAGCGCGAGGTGGAGAAGTTTGACCGCGTGAACAACGATTTGCGCAAAAAAAACCTCCGCCTGAATGAACTGCTCGCCATCTACTGGGGCGGCGGCGACGCCATCAGCATGACGCAGACGCTGTTGACGCTGGTGGTCTGCATCATCTACGCCTGCAACGGCTGGATTACCGTCGGTACGCTGATTGTTTTCACCTCCACGCTGGGGATGCTGCTCTTCCCGATTCGTCAGCTGGGCCGCACCCTGTCCGACGCGGGCAAAGCGATGGTGTCCATGAAGCGCGTGCAGGCGATTCTGCACGAGGAAGCTGAGCCGGATGAGCCGAACGCCCTGAAGCCCGACCTGCACGGCGATATTGTGTTTGACCATGTGTCCTTCGCTTATCCGGATGACAACGTGCCGGTGCTGCGCGACGTGTCCTTCACCATCCCCGCGGGCAAGACGGCGGCAGTGCTGGGCGGCACGGGCAGCGGCAAATCCACCATGATGTACCTGCTGCAGCGGCTGTATGCGCCCACGAGCGGCAAAATCACCATCGGCGGCGTGGATATTCAGCAGATTGACCGTAAATATCTGCGCGCACACGTCGGTCTGATTCTGCAAGAGCCGTTCCTGTACTCCAAGTCCATCCGGGAGAACGTGGGCATCACCGCGCCGGAGCAGGAGGCGGAACGCATTGAGCACGCGGCGGATATCGCCAGCGCATCCGGCTTTATCGCCAAGGCGGATAAGGGCTGGGAGACGGTCGTGGGCGAACGCGGCGTGACGCTCTCCGGCGGACAGAAGCAGCGAATCGCCATCGCGCGCACGCTGCTTAAGGACAACAACATCCTCATCTTCGACGACTCCCTTTCCGCCGTGGATACCGAGACGGACGCGCAGATTCGCGCCGCCCTCCGACACGAGCAGAAGGACGTGACCACCCTCATCATCAGCCACCGCGTGACGACGCTCTCGCAGGCTGACCTCATCCTCGTGCTGGAGAACGGGCAGATTACGCAGCAGGGCACGCACGCTGAGCTGTGCAGCCAGCCGGGCCTGTACCAGCGCATCAACAGCATCCAGAACGCCTTGGAGGAAGAACTGACGCAGGCCAAGGCGGCGGAAGGGGTGAACTGATATGCAGTCCTTTCAGGAACAGGATTATACCAAACGATTTGATCTCTCCCTGTGGCGCAAGCTCATCAAGGTTGCAAAGCCGTACCACAAGAACCTGATTGCGGTTGTGCTTTTCATGGCGGTTTCTGCAATCATCGACGTGATTATGCCGAACATGAATGCCTACGCGATTGACGTGTTCATTGCTAACCACAGCACGGCTGGGCTGGTTGGGTTTGTCGTGGCGTATGCGCTGCTGACGGCAGTGCAAGTGGCGACGATTTTCGGCTTTCTGCGGCAGTGCGGCATTGTCGAAACCGGAACGTGCTACCTGATTCGCAAGCTCGGTTTCCAGAAACTGCAGGAACTGCCCTTCTCCTATTACGACCGGATGCCCGTGGGTTACCTCATGTCCCGCCTGACCAACGACACGCAGCGCCTTGCGGACACCATCGGCTGGTCGCTGGTGGACTTGTGCTGGGGCGCGGTGTATCTGGTTGCCTGCGCCGTGCGGATGCTGACCATCAACTGGCGGCTGGGGCTGATTGTCATGCTGGTGCTGCCGCCGCTAGCTGTCATCAGCTGGAAGTTCCAGAAGGCGATTCTCGCGGCGTATCGTCAGGTGCGCAAGAACAACAGCCAGATTACCGCGGGCTTCAATGAGGGCATCAACGGCGCAAAGACGACGAAAACCCTTGTGCGCGAAGAACTGAACATCCAGGAATTCGAGACGGTTTCCGCCTCCATGCGTTCCGCGTCCATCCGTGCGGCGACGCTCTCGAACCTCTTTCTGCCCATCGTCGTGTCGCTGGGGTCTTTGGCGACGGCGTATGCGCTCTGGCAGGGCGGCAACAGCGTCATCGGCGGTACGCACGTTTTCGGCGTCGCCATGACCGTCGGCACGCTGACGATGTTCATCAACTACACCGTCAGCTTCTTCCAGCCCGTGCGCGATATCGCCCGCATCTTCGCGGAACTGCAATCCGCACAGGCGGCGGCGGAGCGCGTCATCAGCCTGCTGGAAACGGAACCCGATATTGTGGATTCTCCCGAAGTGGTGGCGCAATTCGGCGACAACTTCCACCCCAAGACCGAAAACTGGCCCAAGCTCATCGGCGACATTGACTTCGAGGACGTCACCTTCCGCTACAAAGAGGGCGAAAAGGTGCTGGAGCACTTCAACCTGCACATCCAGCACGGGCAGACCATTGCCCTTGTCGGCGAAACCGGCAGCGGCAAGTCCACCATCGTCAACCTCGTCTGCCGCTTCTATGAGCCGACGGAGGGCAAAATCCTCATCGACGGCGCGGATTACCGCACGCGCAGTCAGCTGTGGCTTCAGTCCAACCTCGGCTACGTCCTGCAGTCGCCGCACCTCTTCTCCGGCACGGTTGCGGATAATATCCGCTACGGCCGCCCCGATGCCACCGACGAGGAAGTGGCGGAGGCCGCACGCATGGTCGGCGCGGAACCCTTCATCCTCAACATGAAGGACGGCTATCAGGCGGACGTTGGCGAGGGCGGCAACCGCCTATCCACCGGGCAGAAGCAGCTGATTTCCTTTGCCCGCGCGATTCTGACGAACCCGTCCATCTTCGTGCTGGACGAGGCCACGTCCTCGGTTGATACGGAGACGGAACAGCTGATTCAGCACGCGATTCAGAAGGTGCTGGCGGGGCGGACGAGCTTCATCATTGCGCATCGACTGTCTACGATTCGCTCGGCGGATCGGATTCTGGTGATTCAGAATGGCAAGATTACGGAAGATGGGACGCATCAGCAGCTGATTGCGAAACAGGGGTATTATTATCAGCTGTATACGAATCAGTTCCAGGAGGAACAGGGGCTGGAGATTTTGGATGGGGCGATGGCGCGCGCCTAAAAGCCGCATAAACCAAGGAGCAGGGAAGCGCGCCCAAGCCGGGCAGCCCAAAAAGGGTCAAGGGGCAATGCCCCTTGCGGAGTCCAGAGGCGGCGCCTCTGGTGGGGTTTGGGGCAACGCCCCAACTGCTGGACGTGTGACCGGTAGAGGAAAAGCGACCAACTCCAATCCACGAACGCTGAACAGCGAAGCGCTTTCAGCGCAGCAGTTGTAACTTCGCGCTCCCGCAGGAGCGCCCTCAAGCTACTCTATCCACTACTCGCATCTTGTCGCGCCAAATGGGCGCGACCCGATAGCCGGAAAGCCGTTGTGTATCCGGAGCTGTTCAATCCCTGCTGACCCATCGGAGGAAAATCCACCATGTACCTGACATCCTACTTCACTTCGCCTAACCAGCCACAACTCCTCGCACAGCTTTGTGCCTGCGAGTGGGGCGCGGCGAAGTTCCTGACGGAGCTGCTCGAAAAGGAACAGTTCCATCACACCCTCGGTGCGGGCGACTGCTACTTTCTGATGGCGGGCGACCAAATCGCCGCCTTTGCGACGCTGACCGACCGCGACTGCGTGGATGCACCGGAACTCCACCCGTGGTGCGGCTTCGTGTACACCTTCCCCGCGTACCGTCATCAGCGAATCGCCGGAAAGCTGCTGCACGAATTGGCGGAAATCGCCCGACAGAATGGGGAAAACCGCGTCTATATCGCGACCGACCACGCGAATGTGTACGAAAAATACGGCTGTACCTATCTGGACAGCCGGAGTGACATTGACGGCGAAATCAGCCGCATCTACACACTGAACGCATAAAAGCGGGGTGAAAACCGTGATTTTGATGACTGCATTGGCTCCATGCGCGTCGTAAGGGCGTTGCATGGAGCGTCCTGCGGCTTTGCGCAGTATGCCATTTTTAGATTCATCTGCCCCATCTGCTTGCGCCTTTTCCATTCATGCGTCCGCTCATTCCACTTAGCGTAGCGCTGCTACGCTGCGTTTCATTCGCGTTAGCCTGAATGAAAAATTCGCGGCGCATCTTGGGGCATTTTCATCTAAAAATGGCATTCCATCCATGCGGATTATCTGCATGAAGGAGCAAAGCTATATGAAACTGCATTCGTTTTTTGAGTCTCTGCGCGAATTGCGCACATTCCTTTTGCTGTTCACGACGCAGGCGCTTTCGTCGCTCGGCAGCGCCATGACCAGCTACGCGCTTGTTATCTGGGCGTATCAGCAGAGCGGGTCGGCGCTGTCCACCGCGCTGCTGACCGTCAGCAGCTACGCGCCGTATGTCGTATTCAGCCTGTTCTGCGGCGCGCTGGTTGACCGCCTCGATACGCGCCGGACGATGCTCGTTAGCGATGCGCTTGCCGCGTGCACAACCGTCGCGGCGCTCGTCCTGTTGCAAACGGGACGGCTGCAAATCACGCACTTGTACCTCCTTAACGCGCTGAACGGCTTGATGAACACGCTCCAGCAGCCTGCCAGCGAAGCCGCAACGATCGCGCTGCTGCCGAAATCGCAGTACCAGCGGGTCGGTGGACTGCGGTATCTCTCCTCCAGCCTGTCTGGGCTACTGACACCTGTGCTTGCAATGGCGCTGATGACGCTCGGCGGTCTGCGCGCGGTCATGTTCGCGGATTTGGCGACATTCGCCGTCGCGTTCACGGCGCTGCTGTGCTTCATCCGTATTCCGAAGCGGCAAACGGCCAGTCCGCACGAATCCTTCCTCGATTCGACCCGGCAGGGGCTGCGGTTCTTCCGCCAAGCGCCCGGACTGCTGACGCTCGTGCTGTACCTCGCGGCGATTAACCTCGTCTCGTCCATGTACGAAGCTGCGCTGCCGTCGCTGCTGCTCTCGCGGAGCTGGGGCGGGGAGACTACCATGGGCATCTTCTCCACCGTGACCGCGCTGGCGACGCTGATCGGCAGCCTGCTCGCCGTCCTGCTCCCCGCGCCGAAAAGCCGCGTGCGGGTGGTGTGCGTGTCCCTGCTCGTCTCGATGGGGACGGAGAACTTCCTGCTTGCCTTCGGGCGGAATCTGCCGACGTGGTGCGTGGGCGCTGCGCTGGGGTGGCTGCTGATTCCCGTCATGAGCGCGAATTTGGATGCGCTGATGCGGCTCAATATCCCCGAAGGAATGCAGGGAAGGGTGTACGCGGTGCGAAATGCGCTGCAATTCTTCACGATTCCGGTCGGGTATGTGCTGGGCGGGGCGCTGGTGGATGCGGTGTTTCGCCCGCTGATGGCGAATCCTGCGCCGTGGCTGGAAATGCTGTTCGGACGGGATGAAGGCAGCGGCGCGGCGTGCTTTTATGCGGCGCTGGCGCTGATGGGGGTGCTGACCTGCTTGTTTTTTCAGGGGCGGAAATCCCTAAAGACACTGGAAGGGGATAAAGCCGCTTAACCCAAGGGGCAGGGGAGTGCGACCAAGTCGGGCAGCCGAAAAAGGGTCAAGGGACAATGTCCCTTGCGGGGTCAAGGGGCGGAGCGCCCTTGTGGGGTTTGGGGCAACGCCCCAACTGTTCCGTGGGCGACCAACTTCAAGGAAGCCGCCAACAAAGGCGCAGGCAGCGAAGCGTCCCTGCCCCTAACTTTGCGCTCCCGCAGGAGCGCCCCCAAGCTGCTTTATCCATAACTTGCATATTGTCGCGCCAGATGGGCGCGACCGACCAGCACGGGAAGTATTCGGCTTTTCATGCTGGTCTTTTATATTGCAGGGAAAACCGCATTTGCGGGTCTTATCATCCCCTCTTCCTTGTCACTACCAGCACCACCGCCGCGCCTGCTAATACTATTTCCAGATTCAACTGCGCCATCTGCTTGCGCCTTTTCCCTTCTGGCGTCCGCTCATTCCACTTAGCGTAGCGCTGCTACGCTGCGTTTCATTCACGTTAGCCAGAATGAAAAATTCGCGGCGCATCTTGGCGCATTCTTATCTGGAAATAGTATAAAATCACCGGCGCAATGCGCACGAATCCCCATTCCGCCGCGTGGAGCAGGGTGCAAACCATTTTCCGCTTCCGCTGACGAAAAAAACCGCCTGCGCGTTTGCAGACGGTCTTGCAGAAAAACGGGATTATTCCGCGTCCTCCACGGTGAAGGTCGGGATGACGCCGCCTTCGTAGGTGGTGATCATGTAGTCGTAGGCTTCCTTGGAGGTCAGCGCGGTGTGCAGCGCCTTCAGCCAGTCGGAATCAAGGTCAGCGGGGCGAACCGCGACGATGTTGGCGTACAGGGTAGCGAACTCAGAGTCAGCAGCTTCGACGAACAGGCCGTTCGTGGTGGGCTTCAGGCCAGCGTCCAGCGCATAGTTGCCGTTGATGACGGCGATGTCGTAGTCCTCAAGGGTGGGCGCAAGCAGTTCAGCCGCCACTTCGTCGAACACATAGCCGTGGGGGTTCATTTCAGCGGTGATGTCGTACTTGGTCAGGGCAGACGCAGCGGTCGTTCCTTCCGGCACGGTGATCAGGCCAGCAGCCTCCAGCAGCAGCAGGGCGCGGGTTTCGTTGGAGGGGTCGTTCGGCAGGCCGATGTGCGCGCCGTCCTGCAGGTCAGCAAGGCTGGTCACTTTCTTGGAGTAGATGGCGAAGGGCTCGTAGTGCACGGTGAACGCGGACACAAGCTGTTCGCTCTCGGATGCGGTTTCGTTGTAGGAGTCGAGGTAGGGCTTGTGCTGGAAATAGTTTGCGTCGTCCGTGCCGTCAGCAACTGCCGGATTCTCCAGCACATAGCCTTCGTACACAACGACTTCGAGCTTGTAGCCCAGTTCCGCCAGCTTTGCCGTCACCGCTTCGGATTCGAGAATCTCCGCGTGCGGGGCAGCCGTCGCGCCAATGCGGATGACCTTCAGTTCGTCCGCAGACGCAACCGTCAGAGACAGCGCCAGAACCAGCGCCAGAGCAAAGAACTTCTTCATTGTAAGCACTCCTTTCATTTTTGGGAAACCTATTTATTCAAACACCCGTGGGTGAATGAAACGATTTATGGGGAGACCCCAGAGGCTCTGCCTCTGGACTCCGGCAGGGCTCTGCCCTGCACCCGCGAAGGGTCTTCGACCCTCTCGACACCCTTTTCGCGATTGAGTTGGTGACACTTCCATGCAGTGTCCGCGTGTTTATCCTTATTTCCGGCGGCGGTGGTCAATCGCGTGGCTGAGCCAAGTGCCGCCCATCTGGAAGAACTGCACCAGCAGCACCAGCACGATGCTCGCGGCGTACATCACGTCGTACTGCCGTTTGTTCAGGCCGTAGGTAATCGCGACCTTGCCCAAGCCGTCGCCGCCCGCCGTGCCCGCCATCGCGGTGTAGCCCAGAATCGTGGTGATGCAGATCGCAAAGCCGTTGACCAGCGACGGCATGGCTTCGGGAATCAGCACCTTCCGCACAATTTGGAAGGTCGTCGAGCCCATCGCCTGTGCAGCTTCCACTACGCCGTTGTCCACTTCCAGCAGGCTGCCCTCGACCATGCGCGCCACATACGGGAACGCGCTGACCGTCAGCGGGATGATGATGGACACCGTGCCTGTGCCGCGGCCGAGAATCGCGCGCGTTGCGGGGAAGAGCATCACCATCAGGATGATGAAGGGCACGGAGCGGAGCAGGTTGACAATCACGCCGATAATGCGGTTCAGCGTCGGCTTCGGGAGAATGCCGTCCTTGCGGGTGATGACCAGCAGGACGCCCAGCGGCAGACCAATCAGGTAGGCAAAGAATGTTGCGGGCAGGGTCATCAGGAGGGTATTGCCTGTTTCCTCCAGCAGCATGGAACCCAGCCGTTCCCACGTCATGCTCATGCGCGCACCTCCTCGACCGTCAAGCCGCGTTCCTTCAGATATTCAATCGCCCGGTGGCAGACCATCGGGTCGTCGGGGCGGCTGATGAGCAGCTGCCCGTACTGTGCGCCGTTGAGTGTGTGCACGTCCGCACTGCGGATGCTCAGCGGCACGCCGAGGTGCAGGATGAGGTCAGCGACAATCGGCTCAGCGATTGTTTCGCCGTTGAAGACGATGCGGATGGCAGGTTTCTCCTGCACCTGCTCGTGATTTTCGCTTGCGACGATGCCGAACAGCCGCTTGCCTGCTTCGCTGCGGGTGTGGGTGAACACATCGTCGACGCTGCCCTCTTCGGCAATCACACCGCCGTCGAGAATCGCGACGTGGGTGCAGATTTGACGGATAACTGCCATTTCGTGGGTGATAACGACGATGGTGATGCCCATCTCCCGGTTGATTTTTTGCAGCAGACGGAGGATGGCTTGCGTCGTCATGGGGTCAAGGGCGCTGGTTGCTTCGTCGCAGAGCAGCACTTCGGGGTCGCTGGCGAGGGCGCGGGCGATGGCGACGCGCTGGCGCTGACCGCCGGACAGCTGCGCGGGGTATGCTTTCGCCTTGCTTTCCAGCCCGACAACTTCCAGTAGCGCCTTCACGCGGGCGTTGATTTTCGCGCGCGGCACGCCGATGCACTCCATCGGGTACGCGATGTTCTTCGCGACCGTCTGCTGCATGAGCAGGTTGAACTGCTGGAAAATCATGCTGACCTTGCGGCGCATCTGGCGAAGCTGCTGCTTGCTCATGTCCGGCACGTTCTGCCCGTCAATGAGGATTTTGCCCTCTGTGGGCGTGTCGAGGCGGTTGATGCAGCGGATGAGGGTGCTCTTGCCTGCGCCAGAGAGACCGATGATGCCGAAAATATCGCCTTTGCGAATCTTCAGGCTGATGTTGTCCAGCGCGACGACCTCGCCGCCGGTTACGGGGTAGACCTTCTTGACGTTCTGCAGCTCAATCTGCATGGGGGGCTGAACCGGCTGCTTAAGCGTCTGCTGGGGTGCTTCGTTGCTCATGACGTTTGCCTTTCCTTTCCCGAAATCGTCCGGACAAAAAAACAGGGGACGCCGGCATCTCTTCGATGCAGCCTCCCCAACAATTGCGGTAGGTTCTGCCGGAGGAATTGCTTTCATCCTCCAGCCATCCGTCAGACGGAATGGCGCATCGAATTCGCGGCACGACGAAACATGCTCATGTTGCACATGCACATGGGCATCATCATGTTCATCATCGTAGCGGCGAACTTCATAGCGCGTAACTCCTTTCCTCTGCGGATAAAAGAATCATACCATGTTGCTATGCATTTGTCAACCCCGAATTTGCCTGAAAATTGTTTTTTCCCTGTTTTCCCAGCGCATCCGCCGATTTTCCCCCTCTTGCATCCTGTTTCGCCTTATGCTACAATGGCGGTAAGGCGGATTTTGCGCCAAAATCCGAAATCAAGCAGATGAAAAGCGACATTTCGCCAGAAAGGAAGCCCCCCGCATGGATGACCAGCGCCATCACCCCTATGAAAACCTCCAGCTGAACATTGCCGGTCACGCGCACTACGAGTACTCAGAAGTCGCGCGCAGCTACGTCCCTATGCACTGGCATGGCGCGCTGGAACTGATTTATATCCTCAGCGGCGAGCTGACCGTCGAGACCGAGCAGCGCCGCTGGCAGCTTCACGCTGGGCAATGCATCTGCATCAGCCCTTACGTTCTCCACGCCACCATCAGCCTGTCCGGCAATACCGCCCTCTTGCTGCGAATCCCGACCGAGAAATTGGGGAACTTCGCGCCGGAAACGCGTTCGCGCCAGTTCATCTGGGACGCGGCGACGACGAATCCGACGATGATGGCGGCCATCGAGCGCGTGAAACAGAAGCTGCTGCAGATGCAGCATACAGCCAGCAGCGATTCGCCCTTCAGGGACATTCGCATGGCGAGTCTGCTGCTGGAAATCACTTATCTGCTCTACGAGGAGTTTTCGTGCCCGGTGACGGAAGGCAGCATCTTCCGGCGCGAGAAGAACCGTCAGCGGCTGTCGGCGGTGATGGCGTACACCGAAGCGCATTATCGGGAGAATATCGCCCTGAATGATGCTGCGGCAACGCTGCACATGCATCCGAATTCGTTCTGCCGCTTCTTCAAGGAGAACACAGGCGTGACGTACCTGAATTACCTGAACGAGTATCGGCTGTCGAAGGTGTATGAGGATTTAGTGACGACGGACGCGGCGCTGCATGAGATTTTGGAGAAGCACGGCTTCACGAACTACAAGCTGTTCCGGCATATGTTTGCGGAGCGGTTTCATACCACGCCGGGGCGGATGCGGGAAGAACTGCGATAAAAATCAAGAAACATGGGAGTGCGGGCGAAGGGGTCAAGGGGCGACCGCAGACATTCGTCTGTTTTCATGTTCCCTTTGTCGCTCCCGCAGGAGCGAAACCCCTGCGACAAAGCAGCAAAACGCAGCAGAAAATCGAATAATCATCAACACACACATCAAAACACCCCGCAAGTTCAATCCTTGCGGGGTGCGTTTTTATGCTGTCAGCGCCAAAGCGCGTCAGGCATTAGTCCACATGGACACCGTAGATGGCTTCCAGCTTTTCGCGGCGTTCGTCGATGATGTTCTGACCGCCGGAAGCGAGGTAGTCCGCCATGCCCTTGTCGTACACGGAGTCGAACTGGTCAACGGGCGCGACAACCGCCTGCGTCAGCATAGCGTCGCGCTTGGAGTTCAGGGAAGTGCCAACGTCTTCTTCCGCGGAGATTGCGCCGCAGGAGAACTTCTTCACAATGCGGCCGTTCAGCTTGCCGTAGGTGTTCGCGGTGATGATGAAGTCAGGATTCACGCCGGGGTAGCTCAGCGCTTTGGTCGCCGCGGTGGCATCGCCCAGATACAGACCGTTGACGGTGATGGTGTGGTCGATGTTCATGCCGGAGTTCATGATCCATTCGCCGGTGGCGTTGAGCATCTCATACGCGCCGTTGTCGGTCATCTTGTAGGTAACGCCTTCCTTGCCGGTCTGCAGGAACTTGATGGTTTCTTCAGAGGAGATGAAGTTCAGGTACAGCAGGGAAGCCAGCGGTTCGTCGTTGGTCGCAGGGAAGAACACCTTGCGGTCAATGCGGTCAGCCAGATACTTGCGGGTGATGCCAGCGTCGTTCTGGAAGCAGTCCACAGCGATGAAGCCAGCGTCTGCGCCGTAAGCGCGGGTCAGGTTCGCCTGAATGGAGTCTTCGCCATTGCGGTAGGGGTAATCCCAGTTGTGGATGAAAGCGCCGACGAAGCCGGACTTCATCATGTCGTCCTCAACGCTTGCGTCCGTGTACAGCGCGAAGTCCTTCCAAATCAGACCTTCGTTGTACCACTGGTTCAGCACGCGGATGCCTTCCTTGTAGTTCGGGTAGAGCAGGTGACGGTCGTCGTAGCCGTAGACATACAGCGTTTCGTCGGACACGTCCTCCGGCACCTTGGAGACATTCAGCAGGTCAGCGCGCCAGCCGATGTCGGTGCTGATGGAGAAGGGAACCATCTTCGCAGCGTCGGCGCCCAGCAGCAGCTCAGCGTTGTCGCGGAAAGCGATCAGGCAGTTGTGGAACTCTTCCTCGGTCGTGGGGAGTTTCAGACCCAACTTGTCCAGCCAGTCCTTGCGGATGAAGGTGTTGATGCGCGCGGATTCCGCCAGCACCGCTTCAATCGCCCACACAGAGCCGGTTTCCGGATCCTGATCGTAGTAGATGTTGTAGTCGCCCAGCAGCGCCCACAGATCCGGCAGCAGATCCTTGTATTCGGTCAGCAGCGGATTCAGGTCGATGATGCCGCCCATGCCCGCGAAGGTCTGGATCGTCGGGTAGGAGTAGGTGACGCACACGTCGGGCGCGTCGCCGGTGGCGAGCAGGTTGTTCAGGTCGTCAACTTCCGTCCAGCGGCCGACAGACACCAGTTCAACGTCCACGTTGTACTTGTCAAGCATACCCTGCTTGATGTACTGCGCGTACACGCTGCTGGTCGGGTCGGAGCCGCCATCATTGTAACGGTTGTAGACTTCCACGGTGATGTGGCGGGTTTTGGTGAATTTGCCGTCCACAAAGCCGTCGTCCGCGGATGCGGTCGTGAAGATGCACAGAGACAGCACCATCGCGAGCGCAAGAACCAGAGACACAATGCGTTTCATAGGGGTATTTCCTCCTTTTTATTTGCAGGGCTCACACGTCCCTGAAATACGGTGTTGTAATACTATTTCCTGCATTCACCTGCACCATCTGCTCGCGCCTTTTCCCTTCTGGCGTCCGGTCGTTCCACTTAGCGTAGCGCTGCTACGCTGCGTTCCACTCCCGTTAGCCAGAAAGAAAAATTCGCTTCGCATCTTGGTGCATTCTCATTTGGAAATAGTATAGGTTCATCAGCCCTTGACTGCGCCAATCGTGACGCCGGTGACGAAATAGCGCTGCAGCCACGGGTACACCAGCAGAATCGGCACGGTTGCAAACATGACGGACGCCATCTGAATCGTCTTGGAAACGCCGGCGCTGAAGAAACCTTCCTGCGTGGCGATTTCGCCGCTTTGCGTGGAGTTCTTGATGATGTTGTACAGCAGCAGCTGAATCGGCCAGTACTTTTCCGCTTTGCTGGACTTCAGGTACATCAGCGCATCGGAGAAGCCGTTCCAGCGGCCGACGGCGTAGAACAGCGCCAGCGTCGCCAGAGAGGGCAGGGACAGCGGCAGATACACCGTCACCAGCGTACGGATCGGGCCTGCACCGTCAATCTCCGCCGCCTCGCGAAGGCTGTCCGGCACGCTGTAGAAGAACGAGCGCAGCACGATGACGTTGAACACGCTGATGCAGTTCGGCAGAATCAGCGCCCACGGGGTGTTGAGCATCTTGAGGTTGTTCAGCAGGATGTAGCCCGGAATCGTGCCGGCACTGAAGTACATCGTGAACAGGATGATGAAGTTGATGACCTTGCCGCCGCGCAGATTTTTGTAAATCAGCGGGAAGGCGGTGCAGACGGTCAGCACAAGGCTCAGCACCGTGCAGACGACGGTCAGGATGCCCGTCCACGCCAGCGACCATGTGTACTTGCTATCGCTCAGAATGGTCTTGTACGCCTCAAAATTCCAGCCCTTGGGCCAGAGGAACACGTCGTTGCGAATCAGGTGTTCGCTGGAGGACAGGGAGCTTGCCAGCACGTTGACCATCGGCAGCAGGCAAATCATCATCGTCAGAAAGATGATGAAGGCAATGATGAAGTCGCCCACGCGGGTCTTTTGGGATTTGATCATGCCCTGATGGACTTTTTTGCCGTTGAAGGTAGTTGTCGTCGCCATATCGCAGCCTCCTTACATGATGCCCGGCTCGTCGAACTTCTTTGCCAGCGTGTTCGAGGCAAGCAGGAAGATGACGCAGACGACGGACTGGAACAGACCGACCGCTGTGGACAGGGCGAACTGGTTGCCCTTGATGCCGCGCTCGTAGACGAAGATGGAAATCGTCTTGCTTGCGCCCTCAACCAGCGGGTTGCTCAGGGTGAACGGACGGTCGAACTCGCTGCCGAGGATGCGGCCGAGGTTCATAATCAGCAGGATGATGATGGTGGAGCGGATGCCCGGCAGGGTGATGTGCCAGATTTTGCGCAGGCGGCTCGCACCGTCCACTTCCGCCGCTTCGTACAGCTCCGGGCTGATGCCGGTCAGCGCGGCGAGGTAGATGATGGTGTTCCAGCCGCATTCCTTCCAGATACCCAGCACGATGTAGGTTGCGCGCCAGTTGTTCTCCGTGCCTAAGAAAGCGATATTGGTGCCGAATATCTGGTTCACCAGACCATCGTTGGTTGCCAGCAGCCGCAGCGACAGACTGGAGATGATAACCCAGCTCAGGAAGTGCGGCAGGTACAGCACGGTCTGTGCGACGCGCTTGAACTTCGGGAACGCCAGCTCGTTGAGCAGCAGCGCCATCAGGATGGGCATCGGCGTGCCGATAACGAGGTCAAGCAGGTTCAGGATGATGGTGTTCTTCAGCGCATCGATAAAGTTCTTATCGTTGAATGCCTTGATGAACCATTCCCAGCCGCCGTTTTTCGCCCAATCCAGCAGCCACGGCGCTTTCAGAATGTTGTTCTTCTTGAACGCCAGCAGAATGTAGGACATGGGAACGTAGCGGAAAATGATGAAGAACGCCAGCGGCACGAGCAGCAGCAGATATAGCGTGCCGTATCGCTTCAAGTACGTTCCCCACCGCATGGTGGAACGTCCGGTCAAATCCCGGCGGACAATCGCCTTGGTAGATTGCAAAAGGATCCCTTCCTTCCCTTTTGAATTGCGCAACGACGAACATCGTTCATCTGGCTTTATTATCGCCTGATTACACATTTGACGCTAATCATTTTTAGCGAAATATCTCTCATTTTTAGCGATTTTTGTACCGATGAAACGAGTATAGATTGTAATTTTCTATACAATTCAACCAAAGTGATGAATTCCGCATCTCAAATCGGAATTTCGCGCCTGCCGTGATTGACATTTCCGCCCGAAACGGCTATGATGAAGAAAACAGCACCTTGAAGGCGCGCCCGCGCCGAAGAAGTCAAGGGGCGAGCAAAAAGCCGGAAAGGAGGACGTAACGCCGTGAAGAGCAACATGTGGTACATGCGCCAAAAGGAAGAATTCGGCGAAGACCGCAGTCAGGGCATCCGTTTCTACGATAACACCCAAACCTGCGATTACCTCCCGCATTGGCATATGACCTATGAGGTCATCATGGTTATCGCCGAGGACCTCACTGTCATCGTCGAAAACGAGCGTCATCTTCTTCATCCGGGCGATATCATGGTTATCCCCTCCGGCGTCGTCCACGAGATCCACACACCCCCGACCGGCCACCGCTATTACTTCCTCCTTGACCGCGAGCGCCTGTTCATTATCGACGGTCTGCTGGCGGTAGAAGAAGCCCTCCAGCCGTGCATGGTGATTCGCAAGGGCAGCGCGCCCGAAATTGAGCAGCGCGTAAAGACCGCTGCGGCTGAGGCTGGGGTGACGCAGGATCGCTTTGGATTAACGGTCGCGCGGCTGGAATTGAGCCGGATGCTCATTGACCTGCTCCGCCGCCACGCGCAGGAACACGGCACAGAACTGAACCGCCGTGTCCGCCACAAGGAGCAGACGCAGATGCTCTTTGTTGACATTCGCGACTATGTGATGGCGCACTGCGCAGAGGATTTGACCCCGCAGAACATGGCGGATAAGAGCGGGTACAGCCGTTACCACTTCGAGCGCCTTTTCTACGACTGCTTGGGCATATCGTTCCACGAATTCCTGACCCGCCAGCGGCTGACGCTCTGCAAGCAGCTTCTGGAACGGACGGACGATTCGATTACGTCCATTGCGGGGCAGTCGGGCTTCGGCAGCATTGCGACATTCAACCGGGTTTTCCAGCAGTATGAGGGCATGTCGCCCTCCACATACAGAAAAAACGGCGCTGCCCAATCAAAATAATATAATATAATGTCTACTGACCAACCCAAAAAGCATTGCGACACAAGGCAATCCCGGCACTCTGTGCTATAATAGGTGCAAGGGAAACGACAAAAAGCGGGCAAAACCCTTGCAC
>OLOU01000237.1_pt1 | contig 52023 bp, 76 predicted proteins | sample 1672101 | NCBI WGS metagenome assembly OLOU01 (sample SAMEA3136645, study PRJEB25190) | human gut metagenome | biome: human gut; feature: human-associated habitat; material: faeces | place: Austria | collected 2013
ACCACGAAACCGGTCAGACCATCATCGCTGGTATGGGTGAGCTTCACCTTGAGATCATCGTTGACCGTCTGCTCCGCGAGTTCAAGGTTGAGGCTAACGTTGGTAAGCCCCAGGTTGCTTACCGTGAGCGTCCTGGCCATGAAGTACTCAACGCTGAGGGCAAGTTCGTTCGTCAGTCCGGTGGTCGTGGTCAGTATGGTCATGCCATCATCAACATGTATCCGCAGGAAGCTGGCGCTGGCTATGTCTTCGAGAACAAGATCGTTGGCGGCGTAGTTCCCAAGGAATACATCCCCGCTATCGACAAGGGCATTCAGGAAGCACTCAACTCTGGCGTTCTGGCTGGTTACCCTGTTGAGGACATCAAGGTTGAGCTCATCGACGGTTCTTACCACGATGTAGACTCCTCCGAAGCTGCATTTAAGGTTGCTGGTTCTATGGCAATCAAGGATGCACTGAAGAAGTCCGATCCTGTTATCCTCGAGCCTGTTATGGCTGTTGAGGTTGAGACTCCTGAAGAGTACACCGGCTTCGTTATGGGCGATATCCCCAGCCGCCGTGGTCTCATCCAGGGCCAGGAGCAGCGTGGCAACGCAGTTTGCATCTCTGCTAAGGTTCCGCTGAGCCAGATGTTCGGTTATGCAACCGACCTGCGCAGTGGCACTCAGGGTCGTGCTACGTACACCATGCAGTTCGACACCTACGAGCCCGTGCCCAAGAACGTGGCAGAAGAGATTATCAGCAAGGCTGGTGGCAACGCTTAAGCCCTCGGGCTCAAAGCTTTCCCACCGCTCACTATGGAGGTAAAAGTGGCTAAAGAGAATATCCGCATCCGCTTGAAGGGTTACGATCATGAGATCGTGGATCAGTCCACCAAGCTCATCGTAGACACCGCTCAGAAGACGGGTGCTAAGGTTTCCGGTCCTATTCCGCTGCCGACCGAACGCAACCTTTATTGCGTAGTTAAGGGTCCGCACGTAAACAAGGACTCTCGCGAGCAGTTTGAAATGCGCACTCATAAGCGCCTGATCGACATCCTGGATCCGACCCCTTCCACGGTTGATTCCTTGATGCGTCTCGATCTTCCTGCTGGCGTTGACATCGAGATCAAGCTGTAGGGGAGTGTGATACTGAATGATTAACGCTATCTACGGTACCAAGATCGGCATGACCCAGCTCTTCGACGAAGACGGCCAGGTTACGCCCGTTACGGTTATCAAGGCAGACCCCAACAAGGTATGCCAGGTTAAGACCGCTGCTACCGATGGTTACGAAGCAGTTCAGCTCGGCTTCGGCACCATCAAGGAAAAGAAGGTCAACAAGCCCATGGCTGGCCATTTCGCCAAGCAGGGCGTTGAGCCTGTTCGCCATCTCCGCGAGGTTCGCGTAGAGGATGCTTCCGAGCATGCTATTGGCGAAGAAGTTACCGTTGCCGCATTCGCTGAGGTGAAGAAGGTAGACGTAACCGGTACTTCTAAGGGTAAGGGCTTCGCAGGTGTTATGCGTCGTTACAACTTCGCAGGCGGCCCTGGCGGACACGGTGCACACTTCCATCGTGCTCCCGGTTCCGTTGGCCAGTGCGCGTATCCTTCCCGTGTGTTCAAGGGCGTTCGCCTTCCGGGTCACATGGGTTGCGATACCGTTACGACCAAGAACCTTGAAGTAATCCGCGTTGACGAAGAGGCGAACCTCATCATGCTCAAGGGTGCAGTTCCCGGCGGCAAGAATGGCGTAGTTCGCGTTCGCATGGCGTAAGAACGGTGCGAAGGAGTTTATAAATTATGGCAACTATTGAAATGAAGGACGCGAGCGGCAAGAAGGTCAAAGACGCCGAGCTTTCCGCAGCAGTCTTCGAGATTGAGCCTAACGTGCATGTTATGCACGAAGTGGTTCGCTCCCAGCGCGCTGCAAGGCGCCAGGGAACCCACGACACCCTGACCCGCGGTCAGGTTCGTGGTGGCGGCAAGAAGCCTTGGCGCCAGAAGGGTACTGGCCGTGCTCGTCAGGGTACGATCCGTGCTCCTCAATGGGCAGGCGGCGGCACCGTATTCGGTCCTCATCCCCGCTCTTATGCCTTCAAGGTACCTGCCAAGGTTGTAAAGCTGGCTATGCGCTCTGCGCTTTCCGCTAAGCTTACCGACGGCGAGATCGTTGTTGTTGATCAGCTTTCCTTCGAGAAGCCTTCTACCAAGCAGGCTGCCGAAGTACTGAAGAACCTCGGTCTTGAGGGTCGCGTTACCATCATCGTTCCCGATGACGAGGTGAACACCTTCCTGTCTTTCCGCAACCTTTCCAAGGTTCGCGTGATCGGCGTTTCCGAGCTCAACACGCTCGACTTCATCGATAACAAGGCACTCGTTCTTACCGACGCTGCCCTGACCCGCATCGAGGAGGTGCTTGCATAATGAAGGATCCCCGCGAGGTAATCATTCGCCCGATCATTTCGGAGCACTCTTATGAAGGCATGGAAAACAATGTCTACACCTTCGAGGTAGCAAAGTCTGCTAACAAGATCGAGATTGCTCAGGCAATCGAAGCCATCTTCGATGTAAAGGTCGTTAAGGTTAACACCATTAACGTTAAGCCCAAGCCGAAGCGCGTTCGCTATCAGCTTGGTAAGACCCGCACCTGGAAGAAGGCCATGGTTACGGTTGCTGAAGGCGACCAGATCGAGATCTTCGCTCAGGCATAGGCTGTCTAGCAAAGAACCGCTCTTCGGAGCGGTTCTTTATTTGCCCTGGAATTGCTGTTGCGTTCCAGGGCTTTTCTTTTTTCGTTATCTTAAGGGCAAGGGTGTACGCTAAGTTGGTACGTCAAGGAGGTACCAATGCTGCAGGATATAGCGCCTTATTCGTTTTGCAATGATTTTGCATGGATCAATCCAGAGCCTACTGACAGGGTTCTTGTATATCGAGGCTCTTCTGTTCTTGTGTTAGTTGATACCACCCCTCAGAACGTTTCAGGGGAAGCCAGGGAGGGTACGTTGCGCTTTCCGACGTTTGAGATGCTTAGCGGTATCGGCGCGGTGGTTTCTGATTCTGCGGAAATAATTCAGCGTGCTGATGGAATGATGCCAGAAGCGGTTTTCCTATTCACGGTTGGAGACACCGGTTACTTTCGTTGCGAGACAGATTGCAACGTTCTCGATGAATTAATTGAAGGCCGCTGTATTGGCTGCGCAGACGATCTATGCGCTCAAACAAAATGGCAATTCATGCCAATTTCTCAGCTCAAGCAATTCGGTCCGAAGCATAGGGCATTTGCTGGATTAGTGGGTTTCGAATACGACGCTTGGTATGCGACGCGTAGATTCTGTGGCCGTTGCGGAACTCCATTGGTACACGACATGGTGGAGCGCATGGTGCGATGCCCTCAATGTGGCGCTATGGAATTCCCTAAGCTCTTTCCAGCGGTAATTGTGGGTATTGTCGATACGCAGCGCAACAAGGTTCTTGTGTCTCGTTACGCGAACCGTGAATACAAGCGCTATGCCCTTATCGCCGGGTTCTGTGAGATGGGAGAAACCGTCGAAGAAACTGTTCACCGGGAAGTAATGGAGGAAGTGGGGCTTAGGGTGAAGAATCTTCGCTACTACAAAAGTCAGCCATGGCCTCCTTCCTCGTCACTGCTCTTCGGTTTCTTTTGCGAGCTTGATGGCTCGAATAGCATCAAGCTCAACGATCATGAGTTAGAGAGCGCCGAGTGGATAGATAGAGATAAGCTTCCTTGTGACGAAGACTATTCGTTAACGCGAGACATGATGCAGGTACTCCGCGATGGCGGGGAGCTAGACCATTAGTTCTCAACTTACCTGTCGGTATTGGCTTTCTGTATGCACTTGGGTTCTTTGCTCATCAGGGAGGAGCTTGCAGTAGATTCGACCAGTTTTAACCTTGCCTTGTGGAAATAAAAAACGGGTGCTCGATACTCTCGAGCACCCGTTTTATGCCTTAGGCCTATTGTTAGCAGAGAACTACTCAGCTGTAGAAGGCTTCCATTCGTCTGCGTCTTTGCCAACCTGGAAGGGCACACCAGCTTCACGGCGTTCCTTGTAGTCGGCGGTAGCGGTGAACAGCGCGTCGGAAAGGGAGTTAAGGGCCGTTTCAACAGAGTCCTGAATAACGCCGATTACGAAGCCAACGCCCACAACTTGCATGGCGATATCGTTGCCGATGCCGAACAAGGAGCAGCACAGCGGAATAAGAAGCAGGGAGCCGCCGGCAACACCGGAAGCACCGCAGGCGCTAACTGCAGCCAGAACGCAGAGGATGCCAGCAGTAACGGGGTTGATGGCAATGCCCATGGTGTGTGCAGCAGCCATAGCCATTACGGTAATGGTAATGGCAGCGCCAGCCATGTTGATGGTGGCACCCAGCGGGATGGAAACAGAGTAAGTGTCCTTGCGAATACCAAGACGCTTACACAGCTCCATGTTTACGGGGATGTTAGCGGCAGAGCTGCGAGTAAAGAAGGCGTACATGCCGGAGTCTTTTATGCAGCGGAATACGATGGGGTAGGGGTTCTTGCGAATGTTGATGAACACCAACAGCGGGTTTACAACGAGGCAGATGAAGAACATGGCGCCCAGAAGAACAAGGAGCAGCTGGCCGTATTCGATGAAGATCTCGGGGCCGTTCTGAGAAACAGAGGTGTAGATAAGACCCATGATGCCAAACGGCGCGCACGTGATAATCCAGCGAACAACGATAGAGATAACGTGTGACATATTCGCAAAGAAGTCTTTGGTGGGTTCGGTGGTGTAGCGCATTGCGATACCCAGAAGAACTGCCCAAACCAGGATGCCGATATAGTTTGCATTGAGAAGCGCATCAACAGGGTTAACTACCATGTTGCCAATGAGGGTGGTAAGCACTTCGGCAATTTCGGTAGGTGCTGCCTTGTCTGCGGCCTCAACGCCCGAAAGAGTGAGCTCAACGGGGAATGCAAAGCTGATTGCCACTGCGGTGAAGGCGGCAGCAAGGGTACTAACCACGTACAGCACCACGATGGTCTTCATGGATTTAGGAAGCTTTGTGTGGCACAAAGCATTGATAACCAAGAAGAATACCAAGAACGGCGCAACAGCCTTCAGGGCGCTAACGAACAAGGTGCCAAGCATTTCGATAACGGCAAGATCTTTAGGGCCAAAGGCGCCAAGCAAAGCGCCGATAACAAGGCCGATGATAATGCGCTTGATAAGGCTCAGGCTCGACCATGCTTCTGCAATTTTTTTCATAGATGTCTCCTTGAATGGGAGGATTGGGGATAGGGTGCAGCTTCGAACGTGCAGACGCTCTAGACCGCAATTTTTTAGTATACCGATCCGTTACGGAATTGTTTCGAGAGTAATTCTATTTAACTAAGCGGAAAAGAAACTAGGTAAACGGTGCATGAGCGCAAAAAAGCGACCCCAAATAGGGGTCGCTTTGCGAAAAGAGTGCAGGTGAAGAGGCGGATTACTTTGCCTTGTACTTCTTAACCAGCTGACGACCGGCGATGTAGTCCATGATTTCAGTGGTGCCGCCGCCCATTTCGTTACCGCGGAGGTCTGCCCAGATGCGGCCAACGCGAATTTCCTTGGTGTAGCCGATGGCTGCGTAGATTGCCATTGCGAGGTCGGCAACGCGGGTGAGCTCGCGGCAAGCATAGCCCTTGAGCAGTGCGGACTCGAGGCGAGTGGATTCGCCGTTGTCGATCATGGTAACAACCTGATACAGGCGGGTGCGTACGTTCTGGATGATGTTCTCCATCTCGCACAGGTGCAGCTGGATCTGGGTCTGGTGAGCGATGGGCTTATTGAAGCAGATGCGCTCAGATGCATAGGCGCCTGCATCGTTCAGGGCAGCCTGAGCAAGGCCGAGGGAGGATGCAACAACCAGGCAGCGCTCGAACTCAAGCTTCTTCATGAGAAGCTTCCAACCCATGCCGGGCTCGCCCAGACGCATGTCCTCGGTGAGAACTACGTTGTCGAAGAACTGGTCAACGAACGGAATAGCCTGCTGGCCAACCTTGTCGAGATGGCCGATGGTGAAGCCGGGGGTGTCGTTGGGAACGAGCCACAGAGAGTACTTGTCGTTCTCGTAGGAAGGATCTTCGTCCTTTGCTACAACCATGGTGTAGATGGAGAGGCCACCCAGGGTAACCCAGGTCTTCTGGCCGTTCAGCAGATAAGTGCCGTCGGGCTGCTTCTTGGTAACGCAGGTCATGGCGTTGTTATCGGAGCCAGCTGCAGGCTCAGAAATAGCGGAGCAAGCGATGCAGGTGCTCTCGACGTTCTCGATAGCATCCATGATCATTTCCTGCTGCTCTTTGGTGCCGAAGTCAATTACGTCGGTGATGGTGTTGAAGTCGGTAACGAAGGGGAGGGTTACACCAGTGTACTCATGAAGCTTCTCTACCAGGAGAACCTCGGTAAGTTTGTCTACCGGAACACCGCCAACTTCTTCGGGGAGGCCCAGAAGCATGAAGCCTGCCTCGCGGTAAGCCATAGCAGCTTCGATGCTGATGTGGTGATCTACTTCATATGCCTGCTTTACTGCTTCATCGGTGAAGTAGCGAGTAGCATATTCGTGTGCGCTCTCAATGAGCAGCTCCTGCTCGTCGGTAAGCTTGAAATCCATAATGTGTTCCTCTCCTTATTCCTGTGTTGAATGGAACCGAGATTCAGACAAGAATCGAATCAGCAGCTCAATGGCTATCCTAGCATTTGAACGCGTTTTTCTCTATGCACCTAAGTATTCCTGTTTTGTATAAGAATTGCACCAATTCGATAATTCGTGTTATATCAGGTGTCCCTACGTGTTTGATCAGGTTAAACGCATCAATTTGATTGAGTGAAAACACCACAAATATTGATATTTGACCAGTTGAATCAATGAAGCCGAAAAAGAAGTTGCGCCTTGTTGTAATACATGACGTGAAATGATCTGGTGCATCGTGAGGGATGGTTCGGTGCGGTAGGGCTTTGCGATACCCCTCCTCCAATGAATGCCTTGCAGATGAGTCTCTTGAAGCGCGCAAGGGCTTGAGGTGGTAGGAGGCGGCAAACCCAAACAGCTAAATGCAGATAACCTGGCGTTTTCATATTCGATAATTCCCGCACGTGCAGAATAAGGCTAAGTGAAGGATAATAAACAGATTATGCCGCTATTGGACGCGGCTGCAAACGCTATAAACAACGCTCACTGGTGAACAGGAGAATGAAATGAAATACTTTGGCACAGACGGCTTCCGCGGCGTTGCCGGCACTGACCTTACCGTTGAGCATGCATACAAAATCGGCCGTTTTATTGGTTGGTACTATGGCGCACGCCAGGGCCGCAAGGCTCGTATCGTTGTGGGCAAAGATACTCGTCGTTCCAGCTACATGTTGGAAAGCGGCATGGTCTCTGGTCTTGTTGCCTCAGGCGCAGATGCCTATATGCTGCACGTTATTCCCACGCCGGGCCTTTCGTATGAAACCACCGACGGCGCATTCGATTGCGGCGTGATGATTACCGCTAGCCATAATCCTTATACGGATAATGGCATCAAGCTGGTTAATTCCCAGGGCTTCAAGATGGAAGAACCTCTGCTTCAGCTTATCGAGCAGTACATTGACGGCGAATATGCCGAAGAGGTTCCTATGGTGTCTGGTGACGCAATTGGCGCAACGGTTGATTATATGCAGGGCCGTAATCGCTACATCGCTCACCTTATTGCCAGCGCGAATTTCTCTTTGCAGGGCGTAAAGGTTGGTCTTGATTGTGCCAATGGTGCCGCCTCTTCGGTTGCAAAGCCTGTTTTTGATGCCTTGGGTGCCGATGTTCGCGTTATCAGCAATGCCCCCGATGGCTTCAATATCAACGTTGATTGCGGTTCCACGCATATCGACCGTTTGCAGCGCCTTGTTGTGGAGCAGGGCCTTGATGTGGGCTTTGCCTACGATGGCGATGCGGACCGTTGCCTTGCGGTGGACGAGCGCGGCCATGTGGTAGACGGCGACCTTATCCTGTATGTGTGCGGTGTGTACCTGAACAAGCATGGTCGCTTGTCGGGCGGTACGGTTGTTCCCACGGTTATGAGCAACTTCGGTGTGCTGAAAGCCTTTGAACAGGCGAACTTGAACTACGAAACCACCGCAGTGGGCGACAAAAACGTATTTGCCTGCATGCATGCCAATGGCTACAGCTTGGGCGGCGAGCAGTCGGGTCATGTTATTTTCGGCGATATCGCAAGCACCGGAGATGGCATTCTTACCTCTTTGCGGCTGATGGAGGCCATCCGCGCCGAGCGCGAAACCCTCTCGCAGCTGTGCGCTCCGGTGAAGCTGTATCCTCAGTTGCTGACCAATGTGCGTGTCGCCGACAAAGACGCAGCCATGACTGATGCCGCTGTGCTTGAATCGGTTAAGGCGGCAGAAGAGTTCCTGGGCGATCGCGGCCGCGTGCTTCTGCGAGCCAGCGGCACCGAACCTCTTATTCGCGTGTTGGCCGAAGCGCCCACCGACGAGCTGTGCGCCGAAGCAAGCGAGTTCATGCTGAAGGCGCTCGAGCCTTTGCGCGCTGAGTAATGGCGCTTGCTTCTGATTCAAACGCATTCGAAAGCCCGCTTCGGCGGGCTTTCTTTATATATACTTACGGGTTATGGCAACCTACCAACATATATCCCACGGGTTTGATCCCGTGTTCAACGAGCGCTCGACCGTACTGGTTTTAGGGTCGTTTCCCTCTGTGCTTTCTCGTAAGAACGATTTTTATTACGGCAACCCTCAAAATCGCTTTTGGCGTGTGCTTGCTGCCCTTGCGAAGGCGCCTGTGCCTGAAACTACCTCCGAAAAGAAGGAAATGCTGCTTTCGTGTGGCATTGCGCTATGGGACGTTATCCAGGAATGCGACATCAAAGGATCGAGCGACGCTAGCATCAAGAATGTGGTTCCCGCCCAAGTGGGGTTCATCACGCGCACGGCTCCTATCAAGCGCGTTATCTGCAATGGCGCTACAGCGGGTCGCCTATATAAAAAGTACCTACTATATAAAGTAGGGATTGAAGCTGAAGTGTTGCCTTCCACAAGCCCCGCAAATGCGGCGTGGGGTTTCGATCGCCTAAGTGAACGTTGGCTCGCGGCACTTGATGGTGTGCGGCCTGCAACTGATGATGAAGTGGATTCGTTCGAATGCGAACGGAAGAGTGCCAAGCGTGCAGACAAGGGCGAAGTTGAGTATGCCCATGTGCGTATTCCAGCGCCCGATGCATCGAGCTATGCGGTGCATAAATCCATGCAAGGCAACAAGCGTAAAGATACCAAACCCGAATTACTGGTTCGGCAGCGCCTTCGCGAAGCGGGCCTGGGCGGCTATCGTTTGCAATGGAAAGTGCCGGGGCACCCCGATGTTGCGTGGCCAGGTAAGAAGGTGGCGCTATTCATACACGGGTACTACATGAAAAGAAGGGTGTTTAAAGGTAAAGAGTCAAAGGTGATTCGTTTTCGCAGGTAGCCAGGGTTTTCCCTGGCTTTTTTGCGCAAGAAATGTTTTCGAGAAATTGAAAAATCCTCTTTACTGTATATAGTGCATGCACTATAATAATACCTGTAAGGAGGTGATACTTATGAGATTGAAAAAGATTCGGATTGAGTTCGAGCTTGAAAAAATAATTCTCTGGGTGGGAATCCGATTCAAGTAAAAACTCAAAGAGCCAAACCCGCCGCAAAGGCGGGGGCGGCTCGCCCGAATCTTTCGCTCATAAGTTTACAGCATAGAGAGCAGAAAGAAAGGAGGAACAGCCATGGTATCCGAAGCCCAGAAGAGGGCGAGCGTGAAATACCAGAAGGAGAAGATGGTGGCGCGCACGGTGAAGTTCTCGCCAAACGAGCGTGACATACTTGCCCATCTGGATGCGCAGCCGAATAAGGCCGGCTATATCAAGCGCCTGATCAGAGAAGACATGGACCGCCAGGCAGAAAGCTAGGTTCTGTGCACCAATCAGGCCGTACAATCAAGTAATCGGAAGGGTAGAAGGCCCTCCGAACCCCAAAGAGAGGAATTGAAGGCCTGGGGGGAGCGTCATGGCTACCAGATAGAGGAGGGCTAATGGAGCGAACAAAGTCTAATTTTCGCGCGCTGCGCGAAATGGTAGGCATGAGCCAGGGACATTTGGCGATGGTCTGCGGGATCGATTCCCGCAACGTCAGGCAGTGGGAGGACCCGAAGGAGCAGGGTTGCCAACCTCGTGACTTTGCGTGGGACGTTCTGGAAGATGCCAGGAAGGCGCAGCTAGTAGCGTACGATGCGGCTATAACGGCAGTTGAGGACGTATCCGATGAGGCTGGGCATGCACCGAAGTCCGTAAGGCTGACATATTGGCCAGACGCTATTACGTACGCGCACGCCCACCCCGAGGAAGACCCCGCCAAGTGGCAGATGAAAAATGCAACAGCAAGGCTTGCTGGCCACATGCTTGAGGAAATGGGCTATACGGTTGATTATGACTTCCCTGGTTTGTAGGAAACGATCAACCAAGGCTGATAAGCAAAGGCAACGGCGTTAACTGCCGTTGCCTTTGCTTTGTTAGGTAATTACGCGCGCTTTAGATAATCGGCGCAAATCCAACCAGAGGGGATCCTTGCCCAGTTGCCACTGGTTTCCAACACGGTTACGCGGGTTCCCTGCTTGAGGCATCCATTGCTGAATGCGTGTGCCTTGGCGTTAGCCGTCAAGCTGCTATAGGAGACACGGGAGTATCCAGTGCCAGGGCCCTTGCGCACGCACAACGCGGAAGCGGTGGTGCGGTAAGTGCCCGCGCTTGCCGTGGCTAATGTGGAGCTTGGCTTGCTTCCAGCCTGCGACAGATAATCGGCGCACACCCAGCCGCTGGGGATGCGCGCCCAATTGCCGCGTGTCTCCAGGACGGTTACGCGCGTGCCAGGTTTAAGGCATCCATTGCTGAATGCGTGAGATTTCGCGTTAGCCGTCAAGCCGCTATAGGAGACACGGGAGTACCCAGTGCCTGGACCCTTGCGCACGCACAATGCCGATGCGGTGGTGGTGTACGTGGCTCCGCTGGACGCCGTGGCGCTTGGCTGTGTGGATTGGGACGTGGTCGATCCGTCCTGGATCGTCCCGCCGACATTGCCGGTTGCCATGTACGAGGAAACTTCCGACTTGAACTGCGAGAACGAACGCCCGTATGCCGAGAAATAGCTTTCTGGATCGGTATGGTCAGTTCCTCCCCAGCGCTGCCTTGCATCGTTGTGAGAGATCAGTCTGTCGATTCCCCACCCGCGTTTGTGCAGATAGTCTCCGCACCACTTGACGGCCTCCGTCCACTGGCGGTCGAAGTCCTCCTTGTTGGTAGCGTGGCAAAGCTCGATGCTGACCACGCGGATGTTTCCGTTGCCTACCGACCAGCTCTTGCGATTATCGGCCATCGTGTGCACGACGGTCTGGCCATTCAAGCCCGCGACGTAATGGCAAGCGTATGGCCACCCGCGGCTCCACAGGCTCACATGATTCCATTCGGTGGCGCCGGGGTTAGCGGTTTCATGTACGCACAGAAATTGCGGATCGATGTGGCCATGTCCGCTGCTTACAATCTTTTCGACCTGCGTATAGGCGTGTGCTTCACTGGGCGCCGCTGGTGTGTCGCTTGGCGCGAGGCACGTCGCCGCAATCGCGAAAGAGGCAAGGCCTGCGATGAGCTTTGCGCTTCGCTTTGCTTGCTCCTTCTCATTGCTCATCTGCGCCGCCACCTTTCAGTGCGCTTGCACCGATCAGGATGCCAACCAGAGCGCCAGCGGCGTTTATTACTGCGGCAACCTTGGTCGGGTCTTCGATGCCGATGTCTCCGCCCACAGCGCCGACAAACCATGCCACGGCAGGGAGTGCTATCAAGCCGAGCCATTTAAGCTTCGTGTAGAGCCAATCGGGGAGGATGTAGTCTTTTTCTTCCATTTTTTCTCCTTTTCATGAGATCGTCTTGCTAATTGCCAGGGCGAAGCAGGCTATGATGCCGGTTCCGATGGCTCCGCCGATGCTTCCCAGGGCGGCGTTCTTCACTTTCTGTGCATCGGCTGTAGGCTTTTCCTCAAGAGCATGGATGCGGTCTTCGTGCTGCTTAAGATCCGCCGCATGTTGGTCGATGCGCCTCTGGGCGTATTCGCTTAGGTCGACGAGTCGCTGCATCATGACCGTCATCTGTTTCCGCTCTTCGGCTGCCGCATCGAGCTTTCTGCTCTGCGCATTGAGCCTCTTCTCGTGCTCGGCGATGTTCTGCTCGTGTCCTGCATGGCTCTGGCAATGCGTGCTAGGCATGGGTCCTCCTTTCTTCTATGTGTGGGCTATTTGGGCGTAAAAAATCCCAGACGCATCTGCTTGGCTGTACGAGCAAATGCGTCTGGGATTTTTGAGAGGATATCGAGATGAAATTGCGAGAAATTGCCTATTGCCACTACTTGCCTGAGAAGCGATCCAGGAGGCGAGCTAATACTTGCGAGGGCTATGAGTCAGCCTTGCGCTTGCATGTGGTCCCTCGCTTCGGGGATCTTGAATTAGATAAGATCACTCACGAGGACATCCAGCGCTGGGTGGATGGGTTTGAGCTTCCAGGCGCGGCGGAGAAAGCTTATAAAGCGCTTCGTCAGGTTATTCGGTGGGCGATAAGGCGGTTTGGAGTACGTATTTGGGACCCAACACAGGGTATCGAGCTACCCCAAAAGAAAAGAGTCGAGCCTTCAACGCTGAGCGCGGAAGAGGTTTCCGTGTGCCTTAAAGGCTTCCATGGGGATCAGTTTGAGCCGACTGTAATACTGTCTTCATGTCTTGGGCTGCGGCCTGGTGAAGCGTACGGCATCATGTGGCGTGACATCGACATGCGCTCGGGTGCGGTTCGCATCCAGCGGACACTTCAGGAAGTTGGCGGGCTTTTGCATGTTTATCCTCCTAAAACAAGCAGGAGCTATCGGACTGTATATTTGCCCCGATTTGCTGCTATACGGTTAAAGGCGATTTGGGCGCAGCGAGGTAAGCCCAAGGGGAGGGTTATCGAGGACAGCAAGCCATCGCAGGTAGCGAGGGCGATCAGGTCGCGGATGAAGCGGCTAAGCCTGCCGATCTGCAGCATGTATGGGTGGCGACATACATGGGCAACGGTAGCAGTGGAAGCTGGAGCTGGCATCGAGGCGGTTGCGATGATGCTTGGTCATTCAGACATATCGACTACATACCGATACTATTTGCGATCAAGAAAAGATATCTGCCAATCGGTGCAAAGATGCTTTGAAAAGAGGCTGCTAAAGGCGCGGTGATTCCGTATCCCCTATCCAGATAAAAGGATGGAAGGTACTCACATCGACAAAGACAAGTGGCACTCCGGGCATTACAAACAGCAAAATCCTCATGGCATACGAAGGGACTGACAAAAGCTGGACTTTTATTCCAATTACGACACGCTGGTGCACTGTGGAGAGCATTGATCTGAAGAGCAGCGGCATATCGCTTACCGTCAATCCGACATACGATTCTTCGGCTATCCAGGTCAGCTTGCTTGCTATTAAATTTAGTCAGTAATTCCGTATCCCAGAAGCTGCATGGTTCAAAAAAGTTCAGCGGAACAGCAAGCTACTGGAAAGGTGAATACAACCTGCCCGTGACCGTGGATATTGGCAAAACGCTAGCTAGCGCAGACTATGAGCCGATAATAACCGTCTATACACCAGGCACAATCAGCGCCGCATCTATCAAGAGCAAAGGAGTGTCAAGCTTCGAAGTGTATGTTTGGACGACCCAGGATGTAAGCGGTTACGCTGGTACTATCTACTGGGAAATCAATCAGTGATTCCGTATCCCAAATTAACCAATATCCTGGCGGGATGTCAGGCAATGTCATAGATCAGTCGTGGCACGTACTCCCCCTTGGCGGCAACAGGGTGGCGCTGCTCTTCAGAGCATCGCCATGGTACACAGCCTTATCGGCGAAGGAATACTATTACAAAGCACCGCTTCCGATCGAAGTTAAAAAAGTCCTGTTCTCATGCGCTGAATCAACGCAATGGCGATGCGACAGAACAAGGGTTACATTCAACGAAGGCGACACTACCGTGATGAACATTGCCGTGAACATCGACCGTGACGCATCTGGTGGAACCGTTGCAGAACCTTTTTACATCACAATCAAAGCGATGATCATTGCGGCAATTTAGTATTCCGTATCCCCTGCACAGCTCTCTTTTACAAAACACGTTTCAATAGGTAGTGGAAGTATTTCTGCTGTTCGCTCTGGTAATGTTGTCGTACTGTCGTTCTTCTGCTCGATATCTGACTTGCCGTACAACGGAAACACCGTGAAGCTGTTCTCGGGACTTCCTGAAGCGATTGCGATAACCAGAGGGTTCATTGCCGCCCAATATGCCAATTTCGTTGCAAACTTTTGGATCGATACAGAAGGCGCCGTTTACGTAACAAACAAATCGGATTGCAATGATGCCTACTGGGTGGTTGGCTCCCTAACCTATATCGCCGCTAAATAGAATTCCGTATTCCTGATTGACGGCTGGTATGTCTACGGTATTAACGGCATCAAGGTCGCGATCAAGGAGGTTAGTGCCACCGTCTCTATAAGCTGGCTGTATATCGACAGTATCTACGGTGGTGACATGCGGTCGGCAAAGCTGCCCGACGGGGTCTTCTCCGCTGCTCCGGCGTGCTCCGCCTCGATAGCGCAAGCGTCTGCCACATGTTGGATAGCTCCGACCACAAATTCTATTCCGACAAAAACGGAGACACAGCGCTTCAGGGTGCTCTCGTCCTCAAAGGAGACAATAACGCTGCGCGCCATGATCACCGCCGTTGGGGTGTGATTCCGTATCCCAAACGCTGTTCAAGACAGTGAAATACACTAGCCCAAAGACAGATGTAGAATCTGGCAATGTGCTTGAATACAACGGGACGCTCAAAAATATCAAAGGATACACGCCCGTTGGAATCGTGGAGACGAACACCAATCACGATTGGTCTTTCGGCTTGATGAGGGCAACGCTTAACGGAGATGGCACATTCACCTGCACATGGATGAACTTCAACAAGAACACGTGGAGAGGCTCGATCGGCTACGCAACCGTGCTTTACATCCGGTCGTGATTCCGTATCCCATGTCAAGAATTCCGTATCCCAAACGAAAACGTTCTATTTCACCTCGCCCTGCATGACAAGGCGCGGAAACTCCAAAGCGCCTGTTGAGCTCAATGTATTCGGAAACGTATGCGCTCTATACGTCAATGGTCTCACCACGCGTACGCTCTATCCGAACGATGAGCTATTGAGTTCCGACGCGCTTACTCAGATCGGCAAATACCTGCCTGACAATTTCGACAGTGAGCAGCAAAGGAAATCATTGGACCGTTCAGGAGATAGATTTGTCGGTTGCCGCCTTTACGGGGGATCTGATCCGCATTTACAGATGGCCAAGGACGAACTGCTTGGCGACGGGTCGGAAATGCGTTTTACCTTTACATGGGTGCGTTAAACCGTGTAGACAACCTGCCCCGTGTACGTGCCGTTGGAACCAGCCCACACATCGATGTTGCCGCTGGTATCGATATACACGATGCCAGCATTAGATCCTGAATTGATGACGCCGTATCGCGTGCTCCTTGGGCGCAGCCCTGTAGGCATGGGGCCGAATCGGCGGCCGTTGCCGTTGTATGTGACGTTGTACACGTTGACGATGACAACATTGCCGCTGACTTCGTACGTAATGCCTGATTGAAGTGTTGCAGACTTAGACTCCGATAGTTGGGATACGGAATCCCGGATATCCTGAATCGTGCCGAACTTCTTCGCAAGAATCGCCGGTGTTCCAACGGTTGTGCCGGTGAGCGGGATGCGCGCGATAGGGATCTGCACCGTTGACACGCCTTCGACAAGGTCGGCGTTGTTGATGTCCAGGAGCGTGCCAGAGTGAATCGCTGGATCGGTTGCGGTGCCTGCGGTTGGTGTGCCGGTGACGATCTCTAGGTTCACGTCCTCGCAGCGTGTGTTGGCGGCATCGTATGTGTATGTTGCCACAAGGAGGTCGTTGCGGTTCATGCCCTGCGATCCGCTCTCGATAGTGAGGTCGATCTTCTCCTCTTGCGTGATGCGGGCTCCGTTGATGAGCATGACGCCACGCCCCACGCTCACCGTGTTGGCATCGACAACCGTGACAGGCAGGCCGTCCAAGCCTTCGGTGATGTACACGCCATCGCCGAACAGCGATGCGTTGTGCATGCGGATGTCAAGCGCGTTCACATGGGGCCTGCCCATGGCTCCATCGATCAGATGTGTTTCGTTCATAGGCTGCTTGCTCCTGTCTGCGTGATGACGCCTGCCTCATAGGACCAGACGCTCGTAGATTCCTTCTCGGTGAGTCGCTTCTGTGTGATGCTTGCCTTCACCTCGATGCCGTAATTCGCCTCATAGGCGGTAATCGTGTCTCCGACATCGTATTCGCCCGAGTTGTTGACCTCAACCTTTGCCGCTTCGGTTGACTGCAGCGCTATGAGCTTCTTCTTGCCCGACTCTTTGAGCTTGTCGTACTCGCTCGCTGTTTCCTCGTATGTTTGCGCGATCTCGTACGCGCCGAAGATGCTCTGCTTCTCCGACACATTTCCTTTTGAGTCGGCGAACCAGTCGCAGCGGATTCGGGCAGCGCCCTCGCCCTTTCCAAGGCATATGAGGTGGTTGGTCTTGGTGAAAGATTGGGAGATTTCGATGTCAGGCTGCGTATCGCTGTCGAAGGGGACCTCTTGGGCCTTCTTGGCGTACAGCACGACCTTCTTGATGGCGCTGTCGTAGCCCATGCAGAGCTTGGCGCCAACGCTTGCCATCATCGCTGACAGGCCATCCCATGCTGTGCAGTACCGTGCGAACTGGTAGTTGTTGACGGTGATGCCGCTTACGCTGCCAGTTGCCGTGAACAGTCCCGTGAGCCCGATGCGCTTGATGATGGAGGCGATAACCGTGTCGGCATCGCCAGACACGGTGAGGTGGTCTGCGCCTGTGTCGGGGCATATTACCTTGCCTGCAAGGATGCCGCTCCATGAGCGGCCAGAGTAGATCACCTGGCCAGATGATTTCGATGTATCGATTGTTACGCCATCGATGATCCCGCCGGCATCGCTTCCGTCAACGTACACGAGCGAGCGCGGCGCAAGCTTCTTGTCAGAGAGGTTGCGCGTTATCGTCATGAGGTTCTCGTCGCCAGACGAAACCTCGTAATCGGCATCTTCCAGGATGAACTGGTCTATGAACAGCTCATCTGTGCATATAAGGTCCATCAGACTCCTTTCGTGTAGAACGGCGGCATCTCCGACTCGTGTATCAGGGTGACATCGAACCCGAACGAGCCATCGAAGGTTACCAGGCTCCTTCCAACGGGAACCTTCTCGAAGACGTAGGCACCTTCTCCCTTTGCCCCACGACGGCGCTTGTCCAGCTTGTTGGTCAATGCGCCGGTGCGGCTGATCTCGTAAACTTCCTTGCTTCGCGAGTCGATCACGAGCCTGGATCCTATGGGAACGGTTGTGTTCACCTGATAGGTGTTTGACCCTATGCGTACCGTTGGATTTTCTGCGAACCCGTAGATCGTGATTCGCGGCGGACAGGGGAGGGGACCAGGGTTGCTGATAGCCTGCCATGAGTGGTCAATGTGCATGTAGTCGTAAGGGAAGTCGCGCGTCTCCTCCATCGTCCATGTCGGATCTTCCATCACTATGGTTAGCTTCGCGTTGGTTACAAGCCCGTAGACATCGTTCGATGCGTCGAACTCGACTGCGGTTATGTAGCCTTGTGCCTTGTACGGACCGCAGCGCAGCGTTCCTGGGGTCAGCCGCCCTCGATCGATGGCACCGATGGCCATAAGCTCGTTGCATTTGGCCACAGCGTCAGCCTCGCTGTCCGAGTGCACCGTCACCGGCACGGTGAACTTGGTTATCGATCGGTAAAAGCCGAGGATCCTGTGGCCAGAGCTGACGGTTGAGTACTCCATCGATCTGAACTGATCGTCCTCTGGCCACAGGCTTTCGCTGCCGAACTCGAAAAGGTCTCCGCTGGATGATTCGTAGGAAAAGTCGTAGATCATGCCCACTTCCTGTTCAGCTTCCCGATCAATCGAACAACGCCGCGCTCGTTGCCGATATCAAGGCTGCGTGGTGCGTTGTCCGATATCATGCTCGGCACCTCACGGCGAAATGCTCCGATCTCGGACAATATCGCAGACAGCATGCCACCTGCCTGCGACTCTCTTATCGTTATCGCTTCGGTAATCCAATCCCTTAGCAGCGTAACGGGCAGGATAGCCTCGTCTCCGGCTTCGCCGCCGACCATGGCATTGTTCCCGTTGATGCCGAAGAGCGTCGGTGACGTCATGATGCCGCCCTTGGCATAGAAGCTCACGCCAAGGGAGGGAATGGACCCATGAAGAAGGTCTCCGACCTGCCATCCAGACGGTGAGATCGTAAAATGGGGCATGGGGATGTGCGGCCACGAGATGTGGAAATTGAAGAACCCCCTGATCGCGTTGATGGCTCCGTTCACGACAGATTGAGCGGTCTGCATCGGGTTCCTAATCGCGTTGACGATACCGTTGAACACGCCCTGGACCGTAGCCAAGAAAGACTGGGCGCGGGCGAAAGCTCCCTGCATTGCGCTGATCGCCGATGTGACGAGGGACCCAGCGGTGCTCATCGCGCCCCCGATAGCCGAGCTGATTGCGCCGAACGCTGCATCAACGATGTTACGGAACGTCTCCGACGTGTTGTACGCAGCGATGATTGCAGCAACAAGCGCAGCGATCGCCACCACGACAAGACCCACTGGGTTCGCCGCCATGACGGCGTTGAGGATGGCTTGGCCAGCTGCCATTACCTGTGCGGCTGCGGCAGAGCCGTACAGCACTACCGCCAAGCCGCCGATGCCAACAGCGAGCGCAGCTGCCACTGGCGCTATGATGCCGATGTTTTGAGCAAGGAACCCGAAGCCGCCAGCCGCCAGGTTCGTGAGCGTCGTTTGCATCGGTGCCAGTTCTGCGGCAAGGTCTGCCTGCGCTTGCTGCAGCTCGGCCTGAGCGTTTCGCGAGTCAATGACATCTGAGTTCATGTCCTCGAAGCTGTGCCCGAGCTCGCTGTACTGCTGAGACAGAGTTGCGGCAAGGAAAGCCTGGCGCTCCTGCTCGCTAGACGATGCCTGAAGCGCTGCGTTCATCGCATCTTCTTGGCTTGCGCCGTCTGCGATCGCGGAGCTGAAGGCGCTCATGGCGTTGGGGCACACATCGCCGATCTGCTGGTTGAGCAGGTCGCAGTTTATGCTTGTCCAGTTCAGCGCATCGGCAAGGCCTCCAGTGACCTGTCCCGTGCGGATCGTCTCGTTTGCTGATTCGATCAGGTTTTCCACGGGCAGCGCATCGCCGAACGCCGCCACGGAGCCGGCTGCGATGTCATACCACTGATCGATGTCAGCGCCTGCATCGGCAAGGTTGTTCATGTCCTGAGACGCTTCGATCGCGGTATCATCCTCGCCGATCAGCCCGTAGAAGCGCTGGTACGTGTCGCGTGCGCTCTCGGCAGACCGTCCGCTGTGCTCGAAGGTGCTGGTGAGCTGGTTCATGCCGGAGCGGAATTCCTCTGTCTCGCTCACGAAGTCGCCGAGCGCGGACACGGCATCCTGCACGTAGTCCGTTATGACGAATCCGCCGGCAACATCGGCAAGGCTGCCGCCGAGGTCTCCTGCACCATCGGCAGCGCTGTCAAGGGACGAGGAGAACTGCTTTGCCGCATTCTCCGCCGTCTCCATCTTCGCCTTGCTTTGCTGCAGCTCCGTGTTTGCAGACTGGAGCTGGCTCTTCAGCTGCTTTGCCTCGGTCGAGTTCCTGCCGAACTGGATAACAGCGCTCTTGTACTCGTTGGCAAGCGCGGATACCCTGCCCTCCTGCTGGCTTATCTCTGCCGTGAGTTGGCCAAGGGCCGACTCGTCCTGCCTTGCCGCCGCCTGCTGACGCTCAAGCTGGGTGTTACACTGTTGGATCTGCGCCTCGATGCGCATCTCGGCGGCCTTGGCACCGTTTACCTGAGCTTGAAGGCGTTGGGCTTCCGACGAGTTCTCGCCGTAGCATCTTTTGGCAACCTCGAGCTTTTCCGACAGCGCCCCAGTCTTCTGCTGTGCCTGCTCCAGCTGATTGCTGAGGATCTTCGATTTCTGCTCGTAGAACTCGGTGGCGTTGCCTGTGGCCTTGAAGGCCGCAGAGGCTAGCTTCATCTCGGATGACAGCGTGCCCATCTTCTGCTTAACGTCTTCAAGCTTCTTGTTCATGTCAGCAGTCTCAGCGGTGAAGACGGCTTTCACCTCGTTGGTCTTTGCCATCGACCCTCCTTCGGTTTGCTAACGGCGACTTCTCTCTGAGAGCTTCGCCTGCTCGTTTGACAGCCATGTTCGGTACGTGTTCGCATTGGCTGCGACCTCGCGGACGAAGCTGATGTCCGCATCCCAGAAGATGTCCTCGGGCAATTCGCCGATTATCACGTAGAAGGTGTATGCATCGGCAATGTCCTCGATCTCGAATTTCGGTATACGGATCTTGTCTTTCGCGCGCGTTATTCCGCGGCTGAAGGCGCTGCGGAATCCAGTGCTTTTTTTGGGTTGAGAAGAGCTGCCAGGGCTTGGGACACCATCAGTCGGTCGGGAACGATGCTGTCGATGAACTCATCGAATGTAAGCGCCTCGCGCATCGGCTTGTCAGCGAGAATCCAGGCGCAGAGATACGCCGTGTACAGGATGCGCAGGTTCTGGATCTCGGTCTTTGCCCCTTTGACGAAGATCTTGTTGTACTCGTCATAGGCAGCCTTGTCCTTAGAGCTGAGCTGGAGCAAGGCGCGGTAGGTGAGCGTGCAGTCGATGCTTGAGCCGTCCATCAGGTCGATGGATGTTACGGTGTTGAGCCCCATCAGTTCTCACCAGCCTTTGCCTTTGCCGCGCTGCGGCGGGCAGTGGCCTTCTTCGGCTGCGCCTCGACTGCTTCGCTGGTGGGCTCCGCCACAGCTGCACCCTCAACCTCGGATCCGTACATATCGATGATGGCGGACACTGGCAAGATCACCTCGCATTTCCCAAGGATCTCTGCTGCACGATCGTCAGAAAACTCGACAAAGGTTCCCGCGCTGTGCCTCTCACCCGTATGCTTGTCGATAAAGCTCTTTGTTACCAGGTAATGCATTGTGACTCCTTACTAAACAGTCGTTGCCTTCGACTTGTCCACCATGTCCCTGGTGAAGGCGGTCATCCATTTGTTGACGAAGTCGGTCTTCAGGTTCTCTGGGATGTCGTCGATAAAGCACTCGTAGACGCCCTCACCGTAATCGTCCGGCATGATGGAGAACTCAGGCTCGATCTCCTCAACCTCATCGCCGCCGTTCTCCACGCTTCGGGCAGGGCCAGTGGTTGCGGTGACGCGAGGATATGCCTTGAGCTTCTCCTTGCCATCCTCGTCGGTCACGTGCACGCACATCTGGCACTCTGGTAGAAGGCTCTTCTCGCCGAAGGCATAGGCTCCTTCGATCAGGTTATCGCGTGTCATTGCGAACAGCTTCGCGTACGTTCCCTTCGGAACATGCATCGATGTCTTGATCGATCCGTTTCCCGTGCCGCGCGTGCGCGTCTTCATTACCTTGCCGCGGCACTTCTTCGTCACGGTCTTTACCTCTAGCTCTTCCTCGAACTTGCCGATGCAGGCAAGGGAGTCAGTGTCGTTGTCTGCGAACTTGAACGAGATCTTGTCTACCTCAAACTCAGAGAAAACAACATCGGTGGCCATAGTCACCCTTCCTCTCCGAACGCCTGTGTCAAGGCGCCCTGAATCTTCTCGATTACCGTCGGTGCGGCCGTCTCAAGGCCGCGCCTGAACATTTGCTTGTTGCCGACATGGCGGCGTGTGTTGCTGCCATCATCGGGGAAATAAAGATAGTGGTATCGGCGCAGCGTCGACACCGTCACGGACATAGGTTCTTGCTTTACTGCCTGCCATTCAGCGCCGTGAGCTGGCGCTGCCTTGCCGCGCCAGCGGCGCCCAGAGCGAGGGATCAGGGCATCGATCGCATCCCTGATATCCTTTGCGCCCTCCTCACGCAGCACCTCATCGACCGTAGGGCCTATCAGCCCTGGGAATTCTCCCCCATGTTTCAGCAAGGCCCGAAACGACACGTGCCGTTCGTCGTCAATGGTGAACTCCGCCATAGCTCTATGCTCGCTTCCGTGCGCGGAGGAACGGCAGCACAGCCATCTCGACAACGGCGTTGCTGCCAGGCTTCACGATGTAGGCGAACTCGATGTCCTTGCTCGCATCGAGCCTTACGCCAGGTATGGCGTTAAGCGCGGCGATGACGGACTCGATATCCTCTTGCGGGACGTAGTCCTCACGGACAACCGATACATTGATGCGGTCTGTGTAGCCTTGGCGGTCCGATGTGCGGATCGTCATACGGTTGAAGACGACGTAGTTCCACATATCGGTCTCGGTTACCGTTGTGGCCATCCCATAGTCAACCGGCTCGCTTGGCCAAAGCTCCTCAAGCGCTTCCTTGATGTCGTTAAGAACCAATCGTACGCACCTCCGTCAGGTACAGGTAGTCCTCTTCTGCGGTGCGATCCATGTACGAGATCGCGAAGAGGGAACTGCCTATCGTCACCATGCACTTCGAGTCGATTCGGTTGCCGATCGACCTTATGCAGACCTTCTTCGTCAGCGAGAACCCCATTGCCTCAGCGAGTTGGGCATCTTCCGCCCGCGAGCTGATGTGACGAAACGCCATCTTCGCGATTGGTGTTAAGTCTTCCGATGCCTTAGGGTTGCGACGCGCGGCGAAGTCGGTCTTGCGATCAACCTGGCGGCAAACCGTCAGAACGCCGTCGTTATAGACCTTGCCCTTCACCTTCAGAGCCATACCGATCAACCTCCCACCGCTCACGTGCCTGCAGGATGTCCGATGCGTAATTTCTCTCGAAGTCATCCAAGGCGTTGTTCCATCCGTAGAGGCAGTAGGCCAGGAGCAGCTTGCGCTCCTGGCCTGGCTGGGAGAAGTCGAAGCCATCGCTTATGCCGATCTTGTCGGCAAGCTCGACGATGCCATCCTCGATGATCTCGGACAGCCGAGCGTCGGTTGTCTCGTCATCCCATGTGATGTTCAGCTTGCGCTTTGCCAAGCCGAGCATGGTATCTGCCGCCATGGCTACGCCGTGATATCGCTTGCCGCTGCTGCTGCCTTGGTGTCCTTCATCAAGACGGTCACGTATGCGGGATCAAGCTCGGAGATGTCGAGCAGCCATGCGCATGTGTTGTCAACCGCACGGCCAGTCATGTGCTGCTTGATCTTGAAGTAGCGGACGTCATCGAGGAACTTGAAGTCATCGCTGAAGTCGATGACGGCGTTCTTCTTGCCGCCTGCCAACAGCTTGTAGTTCTCCGGGAGGCAGAGGATCGCCTTGCCGTCTGGAACCTCGGCAGAAACCTCGACCTCGGTAGGGAACGGGAACAGGTCGTGCACGTAACCGCCGGTTGCGGCGAGCACGGTGGTGGCAGGCATGACCTTGGTCAGATAATCGGTAAGGTTGCAGATGAGGAGCACCTTGTCGAAGGAGCGGGAGACATCACCCTCGGTCTTCGCCATCTTTGCTACCACCGCCCCGTACTCTGCAGGGGCAAAGCTCTTCACCTTGATCGCAGTCTTCTGGGGATAGCCATCGGTGCTGGACACCGACACGCCCTTGTGGATGTCGCGGTCCAAGCCGATCGGCTGGTCCTTGCCGGTGCCGTGGATGATGCCAGCCTCAAGGCCGCATGCAAGCGCCTCGGTAAGGACGGTGCGAATGTAGGAATCGAGGAATTGAGGGCCCATCTCCAGCATGTCCAGCTCGATGAAGGCAAAGCACGAGAGCTTTGCCTGGATGACATCGATGGAATCCAGCGCGGACTCGATCTCCTTGGTAACCGCGCCGTTGACCTTGCCCCACACGGCAGAGGTCTTTGGATGCTTGTTGATGATCCACTTGGTCATGTAGCCAACGTACTGGATGCTGAACTTCGAGAGCAGCGGATGGTTCTCGGTCAGGTCCCGGTAGACGTCCTCGATGATCGTCTGGGGCATAACGTCGTCGTCGACGGTGTCTCCGATGAGGTCGGCAAAGGCCTGCTTCGGTGCCTCGGATCGGAGCACATCGGCAAGCTTCTCGTAGAAGTTGGTCTCAGCGCCTGTGAGCTGGCGGTAACCGCGCTGGGCGAGCATCTGGGCATCCATCTGACGGGAAAAGTCGAGGTAATCGCCCTTGATCTTCTCGCACACGTCAGCCTGGAAAGCATCCCATGCCTGGGCGATCTGCGCCTCGTTGCCGCTCATCACCGCAGCGGCCATCTTCTGGGAGGCTTCCTTTACCATTCCAATCTTGATTGCCATGTTTTCTTCCTTTCGTTAGCGGGCAAGCATGCTGAACAGCTTTCGCATGCCCTCCTGGGCTCTCTTCTTCTCGTCATCGTCTGTTTCGTCATCTTCGGGCTTTGCTTTGCCGCTATCCCCGTCATCGGGCTCATCGCCCGCTGGTTCGTTGTCATCGGCGTTGGAATCGCCCTGAGAGCCATCGTTGGGATCGCTATCGGTGTTGCCCTCACCGTTCGGGTCGTCATCGACGGCGGACTCATCGCCCTCGTCGGCAGAGTCGTCGTTGCTAGGGTCGTCCACATTGACTTTTGGGTCAGGCGCGGGCTTGCTGGCCTTGTCCTCGTCGTTGGACACCGCCTGAAAAACGGTTTTGAGCGCAGATTGGGCGGGATGGTCGGCGGAAATTGCCACAACTGAGGTCGCGAAACCCATCTCCAGCGCATCTTTCGGATCGATGAAGGTTTCCTTGTCCATAAGCTCGGTTAAGGCAGCCTCATCGATGTTGGAGTTCGCCAGATAGATCTTCTTGGACTGGCTGGTTACCAGATCGAGATCATCTGCCATCTTCCGCAATGCGTTGGCGTCGCCTTCCGCAATGGAGTAGGCGTTGTGAATCATCAGAAGCGATGCCTCGTTCATGATTCGCTCATCGCCAGCCATGAATATCACGGATGCGATGGAGCAGGCAAAGCCATCGCAGCATGTGCGCACCTTTGCCTTGTGCCTCTTCAGGGCGTTGTAGATAGCCAAGCCCTCGGCGACCTCGCCGCCGTAGGAATTGATGTTCACGTTGATGACATCGACATCGAGGTCCGCAAGCTGCGCAGACAGGTTCGCGGACGAAACGTCCGAATCGACCAATGGCCATGCGGTGATGTCACCGTAGATGTCGATGTCGGCTTCGCTGCCCGCCACCTCCATCTGGTAGTAACGTTTCATCAATTCACCTCCTTACCTTTATTGGTGTTCTCTCTCATATCCTCAGCAGGCGTGAAGTTCTTCGTCAGGTAGAACGCCTTCGAGAAATCGGTGTCAAGCGGCTGCTCGCCCAGCTTCGAGCGCACATCGTCGATGGTGAATGTGCCGGTGGATATAAGCTTCTCCACATTCGGCGCAACATCGAAGATGTCGACGTGCTTTACACGCGAGGTGTCGACCACGATGCGGTCGCCCTGCTTCCAGTCCCAGTAGCCCATCACCTTGCGCGTCAGCTCATCGCCGATCATCACGGCAATCGGGTCAACGCAGAAGGTGAGGAACGTCTGCACGATCTCCGACATGTTGGTGATGTTGCCCGTCATCATGGACAGCGGAATCTGCCATGCCTGGGCAACCGTCTTGAACATGTCGTCACGGATACCGGTGATGTCGGAGACAGGGGCGGGGTTCCCTGCATCGAAACGGAGAAGCTCGCGCCCAGTGTTTTGCGGCAGCACAGCCGATCGTGTTGCGCTGATGAAGTCGCGGAAGCGCTCTGCGGTGAGTTTCCGCTGCTGTTCCTCGTCAACATCGGTGCCGCGCTGCATGCCCTGCGAGTTGAACGTGTACTTTGGCGTGTTGCCGGTTGCGTACGATCTTGTCGCAACGCCAAGAAGCTGAGAGTAGTCGCGAATCGCAGCGTTCACGGCTGATCGGATCTGCACATCGCCCTGGCAGAAATACATGACATCGCCCGCACGCATCTGGCGCATATCGGTGTGCATACGGTTCACGGTTATTCCCGTGAACATGTCATCGGCGAGTCCCATCGGCTGGCGAGTGAACGAGTCGGCAAGGAACAGCTGATCGTTCTCGGCGATGAGCAGAGCCTCGCCGTTCAGGTAGTACCGCTCGATAAGCGTGCGCTTCAGGTGGCTTGCCGACTCGTTTGCATTGGGAGACACGTTGAGCGCCCAGTACAGGTAATCGTCTGGGGCTTCCTTGCCGCGCCGATACACGCGGAACTCGCTTTTCGAAATGGCGTTTGCAACATAGGAAACCGCGATACACACTGCCAGCATCTGCCAGGATGTTCGCTCTTCCATCGCGCCGCCACCGTCGATGTCGGCTTGCGTTACCTCTTGGCCGAGCCAGTCAAGAAGCCTTGTCCTCAGTGACACATAGCCTCCTATCTAGAAGAAGATCGGCTCGAACACCTCGTAGTGCCCGCACTCGGGGATCTGGTCCTCGATGCACATGGCCGCAACGAATGCCATAAAGCCGTCTGTCTTGCGTGATTTGGGGTCGATCTTGCCGAACATGTAGTTGTCGTTTGCCGCAGGGACGAGCTTCGCGTTGTTCGTGAACCATCGCATCGCGGGATCGTCGCCCCAGGCGATGCGGTGGCGGGCGAACGCGGATGTAACCTTAGGCTGCACCTGCATGATGTTGGACGGGCGAAGCAGGGTAACCGTCTTCTCCTTTGCGGAGAACCCGATGCTTGCCAGCTCGTGGCGGAAGATCGAGTACCGGTAGCTGTCCAACGCCGCAGCCTTGATGTCGTATAGCTCCATCCTTGCCAGAACCCAGTCGATCACCAGCTCTGGGGGGACCTCAACGTCATCGACCAGGGTGATGATCCCCTCACGGTCCCATTCCTCAAGCGGCGGCTTGATCGCCGAGCGGTGCGGGCTGTTGGCGCACAGCCATGAGTGGTTTACCGCGTAGAACTCATCGTCAACGCGGAAGCCCAGGCTTGCGGACGTGAAGTCGGTGTTCAACGATGCGTCTATTCCCAGCACGCAGGGCATGCCGGCAAGGTCGGGAACCTCACGGGAAGCGGTCAAAAGGTTCTCCCAACTGGTTACCTCGATGTCTCGCTTGCCGATGCGGATGTTCATTCGCTTCGTCATGAACTCGCTGCAGTTAACAGGGTCCTCGACATACTCTTGGTACTCGGTCCTGATCTCTGACATCAGGTTCGGCAAGTAGGGGAGCGATGGATTGGCCTTCGGCCAGTTCGCCTCGTCGTGGACATCCTCTTCGCTGTCGAGCTTGCAGATGAACGGCAGAAAGCCGTTGTCTGGGGCGTTGTCGAAGAGGATCTTCCTTGCGCGCTCCTTCAGCTTGTCCAAAGGGCCGTCGTTCACGTTGCCATCGGATGTGATGTACAGGCGCCGCGGGTGCGGCTTCTTGCCCAAGCCGGTGGTGAACACGTTGATGTTCTTCCAGTTCTGATAGGCATGCACCTCGTCGAACACGACCATGCCGCTTCGAAGGCCGTCCTTGCTCGATGGGTTGTCGGTGCGGTGCTTTATCTCGGAGCCGGTTTTAAGGTTTTTGATGCAATCGAGGTTCCAGCTGAAGTTCTTGCGCATCTTGGAAACCTGCTCGGGGCTTTCCAAGACATCGTCGTGGATCTCCATAAAAGATGTTTTGGCCTGCTCATCGGATGTGGCGCATATGTCCACGTTGTAGCGGGGAATCCCGTTGGTTTCGGTTGTTGCGCAGAACGCGACGAAGCTCAAGAACCCGTTCTTGCCGCTGCCGCGCCCTAAAAGGGCGAACAGTGTAGGCCAGCGCGGCGTGCCGTCTTCCTTGAACACGCACATGAACAGCGCGAAGAGAAACTTCTCCCACTCGAAGAGCTGAAACGGGAAGTACTTTTGATAACCATCGTATTTCCTCAGCTTCTCTGTGTCGATGATGAGCTTCTCAGTTGCGAAGACTCGGCGAACGTAGGCAGCCAAGGCAAGCTGCTCCTTGCATGCGACCACCGTGCCCTTTTCCACCATGCGCAGGTAGCCGGTGATCCAAAGGCACTGGATCTGCTTGCGGCACCGAGCCTTAGAGCTCGTCATCTTCCTTCACTGAATCCGGGATGTCGAGCTTGCATCGGCTGGTGAGCGTCATCCCGAGGTCCTGGGCGCTTTGGCGGGCCTGACGGAAGGCGCGGTCCTGCTGGAGCTGCAGCGCGTGGCTTGCCTTCTCCGGATCGCGAGCGATCCGCTTGGATGTGCTCACGAAAATCTCCTGTGCAAGCACGTATCGCGTCAAGCAGTCAGTGTCCAGCTCGGTCATGCCGATCCTGACAAGCATCTTGGCGTAATGAACGAACATTTCCCTTTGTTTTTTAAGCAGAAATTCGGGCGGCTTGATGTTGTTTGGGAGTCCGAACGACTCCCGTGCCTTCCGCTCTTCTTTTTCCGCTTTGGTCAGGTGCGTTCTGCCCTCGGCTTCGATCAGCGCAGTGGCTTTTCTGGGTCTTCCCAATATCCCACCTCCTAAAACGCCGTTTAGGGAAACCGAATCGCAGAGAAGTGGATTACCCCCCGTTGCCCACCCCCTTCTTAAAATGGGGCTATGGGGTGGCGGGGGTGGCAAGCTACCATTTTTCTTCTGTGATCTGCGGTTTCTTTCTTACACCACCATGAAAGCGTCCGTGTCTCTCGTTATGACAGGATTCGCAGAGGGCAAAGAGGTTGCGCCTCTGCTGTCCTGCTGGGTCCGTGTACTGGTAGCTCAGCGCCAGCTCGGGGAAGCTCTTCACTTCCTTCTCGTGATGGACTGTCACTGCCGGCGTGATCACCGATGGTGACTTGGCTCGGCAGTCCTCGCACTCGTGGTGCTGCTCATCCAGCACACGCTGTCGTAGGGCTTTCCACTCGGGAGACTTATAGAACATGTACAGCCGATGCTCGCTCATAAGCTCCCTTATCCAGGAAGCGAGCTTGCTCGGCGTTGATGGGGCGTGCATCAGATGAGCAGTTCCTGCGCTTGCTCTTTGCGCAGGCGCTGCTGCTCCTTCAGCACTTCGCCCTTGGTCTTTCAGCCTGGGTGCTTGCGCAGCATCTCATCGTCGTTGCATTGCTGGCAGAACCCGTTGCGGGTCTCGCGCAGCTTGCCGCATGCTAGACAGTAGCGCATTGGTCCTCTTTCATGGTGCAAATAGAAAAGGGAACCGCATACGCAGTTCCCTTTCGCCTTGGCTCACTTTCGCCTCATACAACATAACAGAGTTGAAAGTATCATTTAGTATCATGCTTGGCTGGCTACACAGCTTTAGGCAAGGAGCGCCGCCATTCCTCCGGCATCGCATCGTAGATATCGATCATCGCCCGCTTGCGAAGATGCATGAGCCCAGAGTGGCTGTAGAACATCACGCGCTCCACATCGACCCAGGACAACCCGTCAAGGTAATGCATCCTCATCGCCTTGCGCATCGGCAGGCTTGGCAGCTTGTCGATTGTTGCCACGGCGATGTCACGTTGCTCCTTGTACTCGACAAGGTCTGTCGATGCCTTGTCGACAAGTTCCATCAGCTTGACGATGCCATCTGGCAGAGTGTCGCGGGAAGAGCCGTTCGATTGCATGCAGTCATAGGAAACGCCCATGACATCAAGGCGGTCCTTCTGCTTCTGGATGCACGCTGCAACAGAGTCGATCCTGCTCTCGAGGTCCTCAACATATTCCAGGTATCGCTCTGCGCAGATGCGCTTGACGTCTTCGCTGTGTATCACTCAGTCCCCTCTGTCGTGGTTGATGTATCAATTATCCGCTATTGGCCTGGGTGTTTGCATTGGCGTTCCGTCTGCTCCTTTTTTATCCCCTTGCCTTGCATTACTTTTGCATGGGTCAGAGCATGGTAGAGCCTTGCTTACTTTTGCTGGTTAACCTGGCAATTTGCTGTAACGGCGCAGATGCTCACCTGTATCGTTTCCGTTTCCCCTCCGTTCTACTGGTTATTGTGGAGAAGGAGAAAAAGAAAAGCTCCGCCGAAGCGGAGCTGCTCAGTTGTTGTTTACCAGGCTTTGAAGCCAATGAGTGTCTTTGTTGGCGATTCCCTGCTTGAGAGTCCTGTCACTCAATTACCTCAGCGCTGCAGTACGCGCAGTAGCGTGACGGTATCACGCCGCAGCAATCCGTTACCGCATCTTTGCGGTTGAACGCCCCGCATCGAGGGCAGCGCCAATAGATGCCGCATCCCCCCTCACGCTTGGTTGTGGGCATGTCGATAAGGTCGGCGAGCAGATGGAAAATGTCTCCCTTGCCGACGACCGCGCGGATTGCTCTGAGCGCCATGGCATCGTGTTCCTGCTTGGTGCACATGGACGGCATTCCGTCGATGTGCTCGTCAAGGCTGCGCAACTTTCGCGCCATATTGCGGCGCTCTTCATTGCTAATCCTCATCGCAAACCTCCGCGCCGCAGTTTGGGCAGAATCGCGGCTCGCAATCGCACGGGATATCCAAATCCCAGAATCCACCACCGTTCTGGTGGTACTCGATCTCACTCATTCCTGACCCTCCTGCTGCTTATATCCCCTGCTCTCCAGCCAACACTTGAAGCTCTTCAGGCATTCGTCGCAAAGATTGACGGTCTTTCCTGGTTTCAAGCTCACCTTGGTAAGCTCTTTCCCGCACCGGTCGCACTTGTACACTCTCATTGCTCATCCTCCGCATCTATGCTTGAGCTTGCCTCCGTGATTCGGCGGTTCCAGTTCCTAATCGCGGCTGCCTTCGTTTCGCCAATCTGCCCCTGCGCATCGCATGATTTGCAAGCGCATATCCAGCCCCAACCGCTTTCAAAATGGTAAGTGGTACCGCTATACGCCCATGCTTTCCCGCCGCAGAACGGGCAGGGTTCAAGCTTTATTTCTTCGCACATGCTGGCACCTCTTCTCCGTTTATGAAGTCAACTAGCTTCTTCTCACAGTCTGGGCAGAGCAACGCAAAACCCTCTTCCAGGCCGCAAGTCTCGTAATCTTCCCGAATGTCTCCCGTTACCTCCATCGAGCAAAGCTTGATTCCGTGAAAATGGAAGTCGTTGACGAAATCGCCAGCATCAGGCACTTTGCCGCCGCAACGGTCACATACCGCGTAAACTTCCTTACTCATTTGACCACCTCCGCGCCGCATTTCGAGCACTCGAAGAATTAGTGATCATCACATGCTCCATTCTGTTGCTATTCCTCATCGACACCAAATCCCTTAGGCATGTACTTGATGTTTCTCCTGGTTGTGTACTCCGTTGAGACCTCTACCTTGAGGTCGAAGGGCTTGCCGCATCTCCGGCATGCGAAGTCTTCATGCTTGCCCTCGTCAACCTCGAAGCTGCCAGGATCCTCATAACCGCACCATGGGCATACGATGCTTGACTCCCTGAAACTCTCGTTCTCCCAATCGACTCTGGCGAGCAGCTCGTCAATGCACTCGTCGCAATATGATTCACCTACCTTGTTCTCCCCTCGTCCGTAGACGTATTCGCTGTAGTTGCCGGTACGGCGCCCGCAGCGCTTGCATGTGTAGCGGAGGTCGTTGCTCTTGGTCATGTCTACACCTTTCTCCAGTGATAACCGTAGGCTGTCCTCTGGATCCCGTTGCATGTGTTGGAGATGGCGGTCTGCGCCGTGGTTGCGTTCTGCGTGAGGCCCATCGATGCAACCGCCTTTGCCGCAGCCATCGTTGAGCCGTAGACAACGCCTGTCTCGATGCACTTCACGCTAGCCTTGCCCTTCTTCTTGGCGCTGGGCTTCTTGGGGTTCAGTGGGTCGAAAATTGGTTGCTCGGCACGTGGCAGAAATCTGATGCATCCTCCTTGCCCGTAACATATCGGCATCAAAGATCACCTGCCATCGAGCGCTTGAAGCTCGGCTCATCGTCGATGCACCTGCGGCATCTTCGCTGGTTGGCGAATTCCGGCCTGAACGTCGTGCCGCAGACAGCGCATTTGCGGGCAGTGAGCTTGCTGTGGTTGATCGCCCTTGAAAGGCCGACGATTCCCTGGCACAGGCGCACGGTGTCCGCATCGCAATGGACAAGGCCCATGCGGTTGATGGACACGAGGTCCGCACGCGTGATGGCGATCAGGTTGCCTGGGTCGAAGTTCGTTCTGTCGTTGTCCGCGAAGATCACCGCATGGCCATCGGGAACCTTGCAGCCGTGCTCCCGCTCCCATACGAGCAGGTGCTTGGGCTTCCAGTTGTTGTGGTGTCCATCAGTTGGCCTGTCCATGATCTTTACCTCGACGTAGCCATCGCCGTTTACGCGCTCATCGCCGATCCTGTACTTCGCTGAGTTGTGCGGTCGGTTGCCCGGCTTGAACCTTCCCGCAACGCAGCGCTGCTCGGCCTCTGGACTCATCCACTCTGACAGGGGCATGCCCTTGTTCCAGGCGCGCTGGCCTTTGACGAACTGCCCGCCGTTCGTCCCGCTGCGCACGCCGAATCGCATCTTGGCGTTTTTGATCTGGGATACCGACAGCCTGATGCCGAACTGGCGCTCGAACTCATCTGCTATCTGCCCCTGCGTTCTGCCGGGAACGATCTCGCAGAACGCAGCGATCATCTCGTTTGTCCATGCAAGCTTCATCGTCATCACCCGTGCAGCGCCGGCGGAACAGCAAGCTGCTCGCCAAGGTCGCGGTACTCGTTGACCATAGCCGCGACGCGGAGCTGCAGCGTGGCAACCTGGTTGATCTGCCGTGCCAGGCCGTTGATGGCATTGGCTCGTGTGATCTCCTCCTTGAGTCTGTCACCGGTAAGCGATCCATCGAGCAGCCTCTCGATCTCGGAGAAGAGCACTGCGTTCAGCTCTCCTATGTTGTTGATTCCTGACATTTCTCTCCCTTCTACATAACCGCGCGTTTGCGCAGCGATTCGCCGCTCATCACGACCGACACGCTCTGTCGCATGCGATCCATGATCGCGCTTGCCTGGCTCTGCCCGCCTTGGGCGAGCCTCATGTACAGCCCTTCGCCTTCGTAGTTGGTGGTGTAGATCGTGGGGCGGGCGTTTCCGATGCGCTCGGAGACGATCTGGAGCAGCATCGCCGTTGCCTTCTCGGTCATCTGTGATTGGCCGAGATCATCGATCAGCAGGCACCCGCATGTGCAGAAGCCTTCGAGCACCTCGGCTGGGCTTGCCGTGCGGTTGATCCATGAGCCTGAGACGGCGCGCTGGATCGAGTCGAGCATCGCAAACCGAATCGTCATGTTGTGCGCAAGCTCAATCAGGGCAGCGCAAGCCTCGGTTGTCTTGCCGGTTCCGTTGGTCCCGCGGAGCACGAGCTGCGTTGGGTTGCCAGACTTGACCGAATCGACCCACTGCCTGACCTCGGGCAGCGTGATGGTTGCGGATCGGTAGTCGCCTGGGATGCCCGATGCCTCGATGCGGCCACGTACGGTGCGCTCTCGCATCGCGAGGATTGCCGCCCGCTCCCTGGCAGCGCGCTGCCTTGCCAGCTCGAGCTTGTGCCCTGCCAGCTCTTCCTGGCTCATCGCCGCAAGCTTCTCCTTTGCGGCGCGGTAGGCGCTAGATTGCGTCTGCGAACCGTGTTGCAGCATCGCTTGCCTCCTTTGCTGGCGATGCCTTGGCCTCTGCCAGGTACGCCTCGAACTTGCCGCCGAAAAGGGTTTGGGGACGGATCCATCCCTGGCGTTTGGCATCGCTGCCCCAATCGGCCTGCTTTGCCTTGCAGACAAGCTCGATGTCGTCAAGGGTGTATCCCGCATCGAAGATGCGCGTCAGGTTGCTTACGATCTCCGATGACGGGATGCTGGCAGGCCTGGCGGTGATGGCAGAGAATGCCTCCAAGGCCTTGCCGATGAAAAGCGCACGCTCGCTCGGCTGTCCTGGTGTTGGTTGTGTTGCTAGTTGGATTGGGTTACAGGTAGTTGTCTTACTCTCCCTCTCCCTCTTTGCTAGCAAAACTGAGCTTTGATCACCCTTTTGATCTCCCTTTTGATCTACCTTTTGATCTTCCTCGCAGGTGCATGCTTCGCCGCCGTTGCGCGCTGCTGCCTTGGTGCGTGCAAGCGATACACGCTCGCGAAGCGCGTAGTAGAGGCTCTGCGAAGTTCCCCTCAGCGTGTCTGCCGAGTCCTCTCCCTCGAAGTAGAGACGCGCAAGAGCGCCCATTACCTCGCCTTGAACCTTGCGCGAGCAGCCGCGCACCGCAAGCCAGTAGTCCTCCTGCACGAAGAACCCTCGCCGATATGTGTTCGCCATTTCTCTCCCTTTCTATTCAAGTGAATTCAAAATCGAGTCGAAGCGGCTTGCTGCCGCCGAGTCGTAGCCTGGTAAGACGTGGCCGTAGATCTTCAGCGTCGTGCGCACATCGGCATGGCCAAGGCGCTCCTGGACAACGCGGATCGGTGTTCCTGTCATGAGCAGGTATGTTGCGTGCGTGTGCCGCAGCGTATGGAGGTGCGCGGCCTTGTCGATGTGCAGCCTGTCCGCGATTGTGCGGAAGTGCTTGCTGAAATCACGTGGATCATGCGGCTTGCCGTCCTCATCGCAGAACAGGGGCGGATCGGCTGCACGGGAGCGGCTCCTGGCAACCTCAACGCATTGCTTGACCACATCCATGGTGGAAGCGCCGATTACGACCTTCCGCCTTCCTGCGCGGCTTTTGGGACGCTTGTAGAAAAGGCCTTTGCCGCTTGCTCGGGCAAGGGAATGGCTTACGCGCACCTCGCTCTGCACGATGCTCACGTCCGACACGCGAAGCCCTGCCAACTCGCCGGCTCTAAGCCCGGTGTTTAGGCAGAGCCAAAGCGCTGAGTCAAGCTCGTTGAACGCAGCAGCTTGCCGCTCCTTCAGATATGAGCTGAATGCAGCGAGGTCATGCTCAGAGAGCGGTTGCGCCTCGAAATCCTCAGGGCTTGGGGAAGATACCCCCTCAAGCGGGTTGCGGCGCAGGATGCCCATGGCGGCAAGCTCGCTGAACGCTCTCGAGAGCCAAGCGTTGAGCTTGACGATGGTGTTGGGAGACAGCCCTTTGCCGCCGGATGGCTCAGGCGAGCGCATCTGGCTGTACAGCTCCAGGATCTCGTAGGGTCTTATCGTGTCGATCTGCCGCTGCCCCAGGCGTGGGTACAGATGGCAGCGCGCATTGCTTCTGAGACCATCTATGTATGTAGGGGAGCGCTGGCCTTCGAGCTGCTTGAAATAGAACTCGAGCATGCCTTCCAAAGTGAACGGCTCTCCCGATCCTTTGAGTCGATCGGCGGTAGCTTGAAGCTGGTCCTTGGCTTCGGTTATCTCGTGCTCGTGAGCGCACAAGGGCAGGGACCTGTAAAGGTTGCGGACGCTGCCCGTAATCGGGTCGCGACCTGCATATGCCCTGACCTCGATGCTTGACGATGTCCTGTATACGCTTGCCATGTCTTAGATGAAGAACAGCATGAGCATCGGATATGTCAGCGCAATCGCGGCAAGCGCCTTGATCGATGTTGCTGCGAAATCACCCCAGCTGGCGAAGCCTTGGGAGGTGCCGAAAACGAAGAATGATGAGATGACCTCAAGAATGCGGTTGCTCATTGATGACTCCTTATGGATCGGTGCTCGGCAATGGGAGTTGCCCTGAGTAGCGCGCACGAACCTTATCGATTTCCAACTCGCACACGGTTCGAAAGAATTTGCCTGACTACTAATTTCCGGATCTGACGCAGGGCGGACCATGCGCGCTACTTAGGGCAGCCTCGTTTGAGGCGTTGATATGCCCGATGCGGCCGTTGCGAGCGGCAGCAGAAAGTTATGGTTTTGAATAGGGAGAATCGTTTACCGCTCAAGCAGATATAAGCGAAGGAGAAAACGAAACTGCCGCCCACAACAGCCGCATCGGGTGTTACTGGTCGGTGCCAGGATCGGTGCCGCATCCGCCAGGGCGGCACCGATCCTTTTTTAAGCGGCCTTTGACTTGCCAGCCTCGGCCTTTGCGGCTACCAGCTTCGCCGCCGCATGCGCCAGGGAGTCGGCGCTTATGTCGTGCGGAACATGCACACAGGCTGTTCCGCTGGTCGTTTCCAAGGCGTAATCGCCTTTGGTGAAAGCTCTCATTGCACTGCTCCTTTACTTACGGAGGGCGTAGACGATGGCGTAGAGTCCTGCGCCGGCAAGGAAGAAGAGGAACGGAATAATGGGATAGAGGTCCATGGCTACTCGCCTCGCTTGCCGATTACCAAGAGGATTGCCGCAATGGTTGCCAGGATGAGCGCGGCTGCCGCATGGAACGGAACGGCGACGAAGTTGCCGAACACGCAGATGTCGAAGGCAACCGCTGCCGCAAAGGCCAATGAGACGGTGACAGCGATCCACGCAGCGGTCCTATCGCTCATAGCTAACCTCGCCTACGCAGGTCAGAATTGCGTCCGATACCTCGTATTCGATGCCGAGGACGGTAAAGGTCGACTTCTTGAGCGGGTCCGATGTGTCGGAGATAAAGACCGGCATGATCAGCTCGTTTTTGAAACCGTAGTAGGCGCTTACCTTGTCGCGGAAGCGGTCGATGAGCTTTACCGATTCGCGGCAGTCGATGGCGCAATGAGGATCGGGGTAACAGGCTTTGCCGGCGCGATCCTCCAAGTCGGGACCAAGCTCTTCCTCGAGCTGCTTGAGAAAGTCGGGTATACCGTGATCGATGCCGAATGTGACGGAAGTGATTGCCATTGGTTACTCCTTTAGGTCGCGGCACGAAAGTCGATCAAGTGTGCATCCGAGTCGTACAGCGAGCTTGTAGGCTGTTTCAAGAGAAGGTACAGACTGTCCGGTTTCATAGCGTGTGATTGCGCTATTAGAAACGCCGACATCTGCAGCGAGTTCTTCTTGGCTAAGGCCGATATCGACGCGAAGTGATGCTATACGCTTGCCGATACGCTTCTTGTCATACGTCATTTGCCCTCCAAAACAGATAAGGTGGATATCTCTTCGTCAAGAAAGATAAACAATAAGACTATCTACGTCAAGCGAAAATAGATATTTATATTGTTTATTTGATGGTCTACCTGTACTATTTGACTAGTAAATAGATACTTTGATTAGCTTTTTGTGGAGGTGCTTATATGGAATTGCGATTAATGGAACTACGGAAACGGGCTGGCTTTAGAAACAGGGACGAATTTGCCAGTAAAATCGGCGTCAACAAGCACACATATAAATCATGGGAAACAGGTGCGGCAATGATGTCTTTGGAGCAGGCTTTTGATGTTGCTGAAGCTCTTGGTTGCTCACTTGATGATTTGATTGAAAATCATCAGCAAATCAGAAGGACAATCAGGGATAGACGTCAGAACCTTATAAACGACGCTTATGAGGAAATGAATGAGAACGGCAAACTGATTCTCTATAGAGTTACAAAGAGCCTAGAGAAAGACCCTGACAACAGGAGCAGAGTCGAATACGCCTTGGTTGAGATTCGTGACATACAGCAGCCAGAAGATGATGGTGAAGTGTAGGTATGGGGAAGCAAAATCTTCAACTGAGAAAGCTAAGAAAAGACGCAGGAATGACTCAAAGCGATCTCGCTGGAGAAATCGGGACAACATTGAGAGTGGTGAGCTCTTGGGAGCGCGGAGAGACAGATCTTCCGTTTGCTCTCGCTGTCGAGATTGCAAATACTCTTCACTGCTCTTTAGATGCTCTTGCTGGGATGGAGCAAAGACCATCTTTTTCTGATCCTGGACAGGAACAGCTAAATTGCATTTATGAATCGCTTAATGACTGCGGGAAAGACATTCTGAAGAAAATCGCCAGAAGTATGGAACTCGATCCAGTCAATAGAAGAAGCAGCGAGTTGAGATAACTAGAGGATTAAAACTGCATGCTAAAGAAGCTGAATATCGGTGTTGGTGATGCCATAAGTTTTGCCGGTCTTGTTATATCCCTTATTTGTTGGTTTGGAGTTACTCCAGAAAGATTTGGTCAGATGGCTTTTGACGTTGCTCAGATAGTTATCCCTGTTTTTGACTTTGGGCTTGGTGCGTTTTTTATGCATGCTCGCTTTAGTAGAAAGCACAGTGCGGAGAAGAGCGATTTAGGAGCACGCATCGAGCAGGCCGAGGATAAGTCTCAAGCTTATGCCGAGGAGAAGACTCAGCTAAAAGAGGAGAACAAAGATCTCGCCTTTAAGATCGATGAGCTTGAGGCTGAGAAGCTCAAGCCTAATTTCGGCTACCTCTCCGAAGAGGAAAAGGCGATGGTTGCTTCTGCATTTGAGAGACGAGAGTTGTTTCCAACGCCGGATACGAGCATATTCAGCTACCCAGACATCACCCTATCGCAGCTCCAAAAGAGAAACATCGTAAGAAAAGTGTGCGTGAGAAAGGTTGGTGCGGTCAACATCGATATGTGGCAAATCGAGCCAGCTGCAACGGAAGCAATTGATGGTAATCCCGACTTGCTCAATCAACTTCGCGATGCTTTTACGCACATGTACGATGCGGCGATTGAAAAACGGGAAGAGGAAGAGCGCGAACAACGGGAAGAGCTGCTTGACGGCTATTCCCGCGAGTTGAGCCAGATCGACGTTAGCTCCAGAGCGCTGCTTCGCGCGCTGACGCTCGGATACAACGTGTACTGCCCGAGCAGCCATTGGAGTAAACATGAATACGAGAATGATGCCCTCCTCGAGTCTTTGGTTGACTGGAAGTTCGAGTCTGATGCCGCTGTTCAGCTGTTCCCGACGGATCTCTTAATGGCAGTGTATGAGCATGATAGTGAGCTGCTCGAGCGCAACGTGGGCGAATATCTGTCAAAGCGCGAAGGTGCGCCCAATGGATGGGCTAATTTCACCATGGGCCGCAACCCAAGGTTCGATTTCCCGTGGTTCTGGGAGAAGAGTGAAGGCGATGATGACCAGTAGATGGGACAGCGGAATAATTGGCTGGTGTGCGAAACAGTAAAAACCCCAGTTCACAACCATTTTGCTGAGGTCAGCAAAATGGTTTAGAGGGGCACCTTTGTGTAGGCGATCAGGCAATGTTTGCCATTGTAGTCTGACAATCTTCCTTCGAAAGCCTTCGGTGGCATGGTTCGCAAGGGCTCAAGCCAGATAGTGGGAACAGGGTCAGCGGTACCGCACCAACGCTCGCCAAGCTCGAACACGCGCACGGTGTCGCCGCGCTCGATTGATCGCAGCTCGTCTCCGATTTTCAGCTGCTCGTTCGTGAAGGCATCGTAGATTGGTTCCATAGCGACTCCTTTGTCGATTGCTATGTGAATCATTATAGGAAGCAAAACAACTGGTTTCGCCTGTTCTGAACCGAGACCATAGAATCTAGGAAGGTGATTAGCGTGTCCAGCCGATGGGACAGCGGAATAATCGTTTGGCGTGCCGATGGGCAGATGCAGGTGCTCAAAGAGGGCAATGACGGCGTTTACGTGGTTGATCCAAACCAGAAGGGTTGTCCAGTAGTGCTGCAGTACCACGACATCATGTTCGTCGAGCACTACAAGGGTTCTGCTATTGGCGTTAAGAGCAGGGTGCCACGTGCTGCTTTAGGCGCTGCCATCGGAGGCATGCCTGGTGCGGTATGGCTTGGGCTTAGCGGCAGCGCAGGGAAGGGCGAGTGGAAGCTGCGGATCAAGGAGAATGGCAGCGGCGAGGACAACATCTATTCATGCCGCAGCCGGCATGACGCAAAGAAGATGGAAAAGCGCATATCTAAGCATGCCCATCGCCGCCAACCGGGAGAGCAACAACCGCCCGCCCCGCAGCCTTCCAAACGTAATGCCCCATCTGAACCCCCAGTGGGGTATACGGGGTAGTTTTTAGCTGTTGCTAATTAACGATAGCTGTTTGACATTCACTCTTTTTTGGTAATGTATTTGACAGTGATACGGCTTCGTGCTTCGTAAGTGAGGCCTTAGCCCAAGAGCTGTCAGTGTATGCTGGCGGCTCTTTTTGTTTTAAGCAGGTAGTTTATCGAGTGAAAAAAAGAAAGGGCCCCTTGCTCTAAATCTTGGCGGATTCGCAAGGGACCGAAGCACCGACCCAAAAGGAGTCGATAGATGGATTCTATCATGAATTCGGCAGATCGCCGTACATGGGCATGCTGCGCATACTTGCGCAAATCACGTGAAGATGAAGAGCGTGAGCGTATGGGGAAGGGCGAGACATTGGCGAGACATCGCAGGATTATCGAATCCCTCGCCATGGAAAACGGCCACGAAATACGCGAATGGTATCCAGAGGTAGTATCGGGCGAGACTATCGCTGCACGACATGAGATCAAGCGCCTACTTGTCGATCTTGCTGATGGTAAATGGGATGCGGTGTATGTGGTTGAGGCATCGCGCTTGGGACGTGGCGGAGGATCGGACCAAGAGAAGATAATAAACGCGTTTCGGTATACAGACACCGCGTTGATAACCGAGATGAAAGTTTACGATCCGCACAATCGTGGCGACATGAGGCAGCTGAAGAGCGAGCTTAGAAGCTCGGAAGACGAACTGGATGCTATTTCAACGCGCCTGAAACGCGGGAAGTATCAGGCGGCGAAAGAAGGCGTGTGGCAAGCAACGGGCAAGGAGCCGTTCGGTTGGCGAAGCATCCGAGTCAATGGCATGTGGACGTTGGAGCCTAGCGAGCGCCATGGAGTGTTGATGCATATATATGACTTGCTTGAAGCGGGAGAAAATTACTGCTCCATCGCCAGAATCCTTAATGAGGAGGGGGAACCTACGCCGCGGGGTGGTGAGCATTGGCGCCATCAAACCGTGAAGGCGATTGCTGAGAATCCCGTTAACTGCGGGATGAACCGCTATGGCGCGCGGGTAATGGTGAGGGAGTTCGACAAAGAGACCTTCGAGGGCAGAAAAATGAAAAAGAACAATGCGAATCCTCAGCTCACGCGGGGGCTGTGGTTTGGCAACGGCACGTTGTCCATTGAACGGTTTGAACGTCTTGTGGGCAAAAGCGTGGCAAGCGCAAGACTCCATAAAGATCGTGAGCTGAAGAACCCGCTTGCAGGGCTGCTCAGGTGCGCAGAGTGCGGCTACGCAATGCAGATGCATATGATGAGCTCTGGCAAGAGCAAGGCCTATTTCTTTCAGCACGCAAAGAAGGACGCTGGAAGGCTGCGCAGCTGCAAAGGGTGCCGCGGTGCTCGAGCCGATCAGGTTATGGCCATGGTGGCGGAGGCCTTGCGAAAGGCTGCTGATGATGTCGAGATAGAGCTTGCGAAGCCAACGAATGATTCATTTGAAGCTCAGCGCAAAGCGCTCGAAGCATCGCTCAAGAAGGAGAAGCTTGCCCGGAAGCGTGCAAGCGATGCCTACGAAGCAGGGGTTTATGACCTTGCCGAGTCCAAGCAGCGCCGGCAGAAGATAGACAACCGCATCGAGGCATTGGAAACGAAGCTCGCAAAGGCAAAGCCGAAGCGGTACGACAGGCAAACAGTGGTTACGCTGCGCGAATGCATCGACATGCTGGAGGACGATGAGGTGCCGGTAAAGGCAAAGAACGATTTCCTCAAGCAGGTAGTGGAGCGCATCGAGTACAGCAACGATACCGCTCCCTACGTACTGCCCAACAAGCCGCATTTGGAGATTTTTCTGAAGGGCTAGAGGTTGATAGCTAAGCTCTAACCATCGGCGAAACTAACCCGAAAACGTTACAGAAAAACGTATCTGTTACCTTCTGGGTTATACTTCCTTTGCGGAAGGGATTTAAGATGACAACGCAGCAAGCACTTTTTGAAGAGCTGAAGAGTACGGCGGTATCACCGTACGAAGAGCTCAAAGCGTATGAATATATGTACTCACGTAAAGGCGAGACATTGCATAAACTCGCCAATGCAACTGTGCGCTGCAATAAGCTGCCAAGCGAGCTTTTGGAGGAGCGCCAAGGTCTTTTTGGTCTGGATGATGACTACGACGATGTGGTTGAGTATGTCAATACAAAGCTTGGAACGTGCTCGTTCGCCATTAACGGCACATACAGTTGGCCAGAACGCTTAGCGGACTCTGCGCAGCCTGCGCCGGTTCTCTACTACCGTGGTGACATCAACCTGCTTAAAACAAAAAGCGTGTCCGTGGTCGGTGCAAGGGCGGCGACGGCTGACGGAATGTCACGCTCGCATGCGGTAGCCAGTCAGCTTATTGATAACGGTATAACCGTTGTTACTGGCCTTGCTAGGGGCGTCGATACTGCTGCCGCTGACGCTGTTATAGGCAGTAAGGGCAAAGGCCGCATTATCGGCGTTATCGGTACGCCGATCGATGAGTACTATCCGAAAGAAAACAAGGAAATACAGGATTTTGTCGCGCAACAGAACCTGCTGCTTAGCCAAGTACCCTTCTATCGCTACAAGATTCAGCACTTTAAAAGCAAGAGCCGTTATTTCCCTGAGCGCAATGAGCTTATGGCCGCAGTCTCCGATGCAACCATCATCGTTGAGGCATCTGATACCAGCGGCACTCTTTCACAAGCGCGGGCATGTATGCAACAGGGAAGGCCGCTCTTTATTATGAAATCGTGTGCAAAGAATCCATCCATCACATGGCCAAAGCGTTTTCTTGGAAAGAAAAACGTCTATGAGCTCGAAAACGTGCAGCAGGTCCTTGACGTTATAAAGGAATAGCCATGGGCGCTTACAGGTGGCGGCGATTTGACAGGACACAAGGCGGAAGCCTGTATCTCGATGAGAGCGATGCTTGCCTTTACTACATGGATAAGACGAGCGGCAGGCCATCAGACTCGGAGCCCAACCAGCTCATATACAACTTGAAGATAAGCCCTGTTGACATGACCGATGCCCAGAGAAGGGCTGGTTTCAAAGACAAGGCGATCAAGCGGTGCGCCGATGATATAGCCGACCTTCTCGAGCATTGGGCAACTGTCACGCCAGAGAACACGATCCTGGTCCCCATTCCGCCATCTAAACCAGTTGGGACAAGGGGATACGACAACAGGATGACCCTGGTCTGCGAGCGGGTTCAAGCCAAGACCAGGATAAGATGCATCGATTGCCTGAGCACGAAAACAGACATGGGTACTATGCACGAAGGGGAATTTGGCCGCGATGTTGAGCGTTTGAGACAGAACACCGCCTTCGATCCAGGCATGATCCCTGACGGGATAAGGAATGTGCTCCTTGTTGACGATCAGCTCACCAAAGGAACCCATTTCAAGGCGGTGAAGCCGATGTTCGTGGAACTTGGCTATGCCGTTGCTGGGGTGTTCTGGGCCAAGGAACACTTCAAGGGTGTTGAGTGCGGCTGGTGGTATGCGATATAGCGACCCTCTGGGAGTAGCCAGACCGTATCAGGTCAACGGGCGAAGCCAGAGGGTTTTTCTTTACCTATATATTAAGTTGCAACTTCTTCAATAGTACGCATCGCTCAAGAAGGAGAAGCTTGCTCGGAGGCGTGCAAGCGATGCCTACGAAGCAGGGGTTTATGACCTTGCCGAATTCAAGCAGCGGCGGCAGAAGATAGATAACCGCATCGAAGCATTGGAAACGAAGCTCGCAAAGGCAAAGCCGAAGCGCTGCAGCAAGCAAACAGTGGTAGCGCTGCGCGAATGTATCGATCTTTTGGAAGACGATGCCGTGCCGGCAAAGGTAAAGAACGACTTCCTGAAGCAGATAATAGAGCGCATAGACTACAGCAACGAGACCCCGCCCTACGCACAGCCGAACAAGCCGCACCTGGAGATATTTCTAAGGTAGAATGGCGAAAAGTGATTATTTCTTTTTCTTGGCGGGGTTTTCCCAGGGTGTGTACATACCATCAACATGCACACCGAGATCCGACCTGAAAGGATGCCACATCGGATCAAGGAGAAAATCGACTCCATTCCTACGTGCGAATTTTGCAGCGGGAACGAAATCGCTATCACCGGTGATTAGAACAATCTGGTCGGCGAACTTATTCATAACGATAAAGGCGATATCTAAACCAATGCGAACATCTACGCCTTTTTGCTGAACATCGAGAACGTAATCATCGTCTGTAAGGCTTGAGAGCTCACGCTTGCCACGCACGAGGTCCTTTGAAACTGAGCTTTTCAGAACAAACTCACCCGAAGTCTCAAGAGTCTGCCCTTTGCGAATCGCTAGTTTTCTTTTCTCGGCGAGCCTGTCAAAGAACTCTATTTTCCATGCGTATTCTTCGGTTTTCGACTGATCGAAAGTTCGATTATGAAGAGGATGGAAAACCTTCTTCGCAATCGGGTTGCAATCGTAATAAAAAATACGATAAAGCTCAGCGTTTTCGTGTTTCACATGTGCTCGGCAATACCGTTCAAGTTCGTCGGCTCGAACTTTTGGGGTCTTATCCCCACGCATGTTCTTAGCTCTTTTAAGATAGAAGCCTCCGTCAACCAATACGGCCATGCGATGCATATGATCTCCTTCTATGAACGTAAAAATCCCCCTAGGGTCGGCGCATCCAGAGATTAGGAGCACGTACTGCTAGGGGGTAGAAATCGACAGGAAGGGATGACGACAAGGAGCGTCTTTGTTTCTGTCTGTGATTAATTGTACAGAGATATCTAAAAAACTCAACTTTAGTAGCTCACGGTATAGTGTCCTAGAGTAATCTGGCTGTATTAAGTCAATAGGTGAAACCAGAGGGCTTTTCTTTACCTATATTTTAAGTTGCGACTTTTCCAATAGAACGGCTGCTATTGGCACCGCTGCCCGTATTGCAACCTTTCCCTGCCTAAGAAGAACACCGAATATTGGGTGGCAAAGTTCAACCGAAACCAAGAACGCGATGCTCAAAACGAAGCGGCACTTATCGCCGATGGCTGGAAGGTGCATGTGATTTGGGAATGTGAGTTGAAGAAAGGCAAGCGTGAGGAAACGTTCGCAAAGCTTTTGCCCGTGCTCGCGCATGAGCTTGGCAAGGAGCTTCGCTAAACGATGCAGGCTTTTGTGCCGATATTACGGGAAAGCATCGGGGCTATGATGAAATAGCAGGGGAGCCAAATTGCCTCTTACTGCCAATTTCGGCTCAATTCGTGCCAGGTTGTGTATCTTTTGCGAATACTTGCCTCGATTCGATTATCTCTTGCGCATTACATAGGCAATCAGTATACTTTTCGGTTGCGTCTAGCTGTTGATGGATACACCCGGACGCGTGGAAACTCGGAATCGCCGAGGGCTGTCTCCCAAAGGCCCCCATGGCGGTGATGGAGTCCACATAAGACCAAGGGTTCGAACCCGCAGTTCGTACCCGTAGAAAGGAAGAAAATGGGAGTAAAACAGTTCAAGCCCACGAGCCCTGGACGCCGCTTCCAGACTGTCTCGGACTTTGCTGAGATTACCAGCACTACGCCCGAGAAGTCCCTGTTGGCGCCCCTGCCCAAGAAGGCTGGCCGCAACAACAATGGCCGTATCACTACGCGTCATCAGGGTGGCGGCAACAAGCGTCGTTACCGCATCATCGACTTCAAGCGCAACAAGGACGGTATCCCCGCCAAGGTTGCCACGATCGAGTACGACCCCAATCGCAGTGCTCGCATCGCTCTTCTGCACTATGCAGACGGTGAAAAGCGCTACATCCTTCAGCCTAAGGGCCTCAAGGTTGGCGAAACGGTAGTATCCGGCGCTGATGCAGACATCAAGCCCGGCAATGCACTGCCCCTGTCCGCAATCCCCGTTGGTACGCTCATCCACGCAGTTGAGCTCCAGCCTGGTCGCGGTGCAGCAATCGCTCGTTCCGCTGGCACCAGCATTCAGTTGATGGGCAAGGAAGGCAAGTATGCAATCCTGCGTATGCCTTCTTCCGAAATGCGTCGCGTTCTCGTAACCTGCCGCGCAACCGTTGGTGAAGTCGGCAACGCCGAGCACGGCAACATCAAGATCGGCAAGGCTGGCCGTAACCGCTGGAAGGGCATCCGCCCCAGCGTTCGCGGTACTGTAATGAACCCTGTCGACCATCCTCATGGTGGTGGCGAAGGCAAGAACAAGTCTTCTGGTCGTCATCCTGTTACTCCGTGGGGCGTGTCTACCAAGGGTCATCGCACTCGCAACCCCAAGAAGGCTTCGAGCCGCCTGATCATCCGCCGTCGCAAGAAGTAGCGCCCGATCGCATAAGGAGAAACATTGAGCAGAAGTTTGAAAAAAGGTCCCTTCGTGGAGCCTCGCCTTCTCGATCGCGTTATTGCGATGAACGAAGCTGGCGACAAGAAGGTCATCAAGACGTGGTCGCGTTCTTCCACCATCTTCCCCGAGATGGTTGGTCACACCATCGCTGTGCATGATGGTCGCAAGCACGTGCCGGTTTACGTTACTGAATCCATGGTTGGCCACAAGCTGGGCGAGTTCGCACCTTCTCGCACCTTCCGCGGCCACGACAAGTAAGGAAAGGGTGAAACATGGAAGCTAAAGCAATCGCTCGCTACGTACGCGTTTCGCCCCGCAAGGCACGCATCGTACTCGACCAGATTCGCGGCAAGAACGTTATTGCCGCTCAGGAAACCCTCCGCTTCACCAACCGTGCTGTTGCTGAGGTTGTAGAGAAAACCCTGAACTCCGCAGTTGCAAATGCTGCACAGAAGGGTGCCGCTAACCCCGAGAATCTCGTGGTTAAGGCATGCTTCGCCGACGAGGGCCCCACGCTGAAGCGTATCCGCCCCCGCGCAAAGGGCTCTGCTGCTCGCATTCGCAAGCGCACCAGCCACATCACCGTCATCGTAGCAACCCGAGAGGAGGCATAGTATGGGTCAGAAAGTAAGCCCCACCGGTTTCCGTCTCGGCGTAACCGAGGATTGGCGCAGCCGCTGGTATTCCGACAAGGACTATGCGAAGAACCTTGAGAACGACCTCGCTATTCGTTCTTACCTTGACAAGCAGCTCGCCCATGCAGCTGTCTCCCGCGTAGAGATCGAGCGCGCTGGTGACAAGATCAAGGTCATCATCACCACGTCTCGCCCCGGCGTAGTAATCGGCAAGAAGGGTGCAGAGGTTGACGCACTTCGCAAGAAGCTCAACCAGATCGCCAACGGCCCGGTTTCCGTTGAGGTTGTAGAGGTTAAGCGTCCTGAACTCGACGCAAGCCTCATTGCTCAGTCCGTTGCTGAGCAGCTTGAAAACCGCGTTGCATTCCGTCGTGCAATGCGCAAGGCCGTTCAGTCTGCCCGCAAGAGCGGTGCAAAGGGTATTCGTATCCAGTGTGCTGGTCGTCTGGGTGGCGCTGAAATGAGCCGCCGCGAGTGGTATCGCGAGGGTCGCGTGCCGCTGCACACCCTCCGTGCGAAGATCGATTATGGCTTCGCCACCGCTGCAACCACCATGGGTTCCATTGGTATCCAGGTTTGGGTGTACCACGGTGAAGTTCTGCCGGGCCAGAAGGCTCCGCAGCCCGCACTCGAGGGTTCTTCCCGTCCTAACCGTTCCCGTCGCCGCAATAACGATAGGGGTGATAAGTAATGTTGGTACCTAAGCGCGTTAAGCATCGTAAGGTGCAGCGTGGTTCTATGAAGGGTAACGCCAAGGGCGGTACCACTTTGAACCACGGCTCTTGGGGCATTCAGGCCCTGGACCGTCATTGGATCACCAACCGCCAGATCGAGGCTGCACGTATCGCAATGACTCGTCGCATGAACCGTACTGGTAATGTTTGGATCACGATCTTCCCCGATAAGCCCATCACGCAGAAGCCTGCTGAAACTCGAATGGGTAAGGGTAAGGGTAACCCTGAGGGTTGGGTAGCTGTAGTAAAGCCCGGCCGCATCATGTTCGAGATCGATGGTGTTGACGAAGCAACCGCCAAGGATGCTCTCCGTCTGGCTATCGACAAGTTGCCCATCAAGTGCAAGATCGTAAAGCGTGAGGCAGAAGGGCAGGAGTAAATGAAAGCAGCAGAGATCCAGAAACTTTCGGGTGAAGATCTGCAGGCTAAGCTGAAGGACGCTCGTGCAGAGCTCTTTAACCTGCGCTTCCAGATGGCTACCGGCCAGCTCGACAACACCGCTCGCATCAAGCAGGTCAAGAAGGACATCGCCCGCATCCAGACCGAGATGCGCGACCGTGAACTCAAGGCCGCTCAGGCTTAGGGTGCAGCTAGGAAGGTTTGAACAATATGAGTGAAGAACGTAACTCTCGTAAGGTTCGCCAGGGTGTTGTAGTAAGCATCTCCGGCGACAAGACCTGCGTCGTGCAAGTTCACGAGCGCAAGCCCCATCCTGTATATGGCAAGATGGTTAACTCCACCAAGAAGCTTCACGCTCATGACGAGAACAACGAAGCTGGTGTAGGCGACACCGTAACGATTATGGAAACCCGCCCGCTTTCTAAGATGAAGCGCTGGCGCCTTCTCGACATCGTCGAGAAGGCTAAGTAGGCACTTGCTTACTTAGAAGCATCGAAAGGGATAAGCACATGATTCAAATGCAGAGCATGCTCGCCGTTGCTGACAACTCCGGCGCTCGCAAGGTGCAGTGCATCAAGGTCCTGGGCGGCTCCAAGCGCCGTTACGCGGGCCTCGGCGATGTCATCGTTTGCAGCGTTAAGGAAGCAATGCCCAACGGCAACGTTAAGAAGGGCGAAGTCGTCCGCTGTGTCGTGGTGCGCGTTAAGAAGGAAGTTCGTCGTACTGACGGCAGCTACATCAAGTTCGACCAGAATGCTTGCGTTCTGATCGACAACAACGGCGCTCCCCGCGGTACGCGTATCTTCGGTCCTGTTGCACGCGAACTTCGTGACAAGAAGTACATGAAGATCGTGTCCCTGGCACCGGAAACGCTGTAGGAGGAACATCCATGGCAAAGATGAACATCAAAAAGGGTGACAAGGTCAAGGTTCTTGCTGGTAAGGATAAGGGTGCTGAAGGCATCGTAATCGCTTCCAACCCCTCGGCTCAGCGCGTCACCGTTGAAAAGGTCAACATGATGAAGAAGGCAATGCGCCCGACCCAGGCAAACCCTGAAGGCGGCATTGCTACCGTTGAGGCTCCCATCCATGTCTCCAACGTTATGCTGATCTGCCCCTCCTGCAAGGAGGCAACTCGCGTCAACATCAAACGTGAAGATGGTAAAAAAGTTCGCGTTTGCAAGCACTGTGGCGCAGATATCGACTAAAATATTTAGCCGTGCTTTTATGACCCCCGCGTAATGCGGGGGACGCAAGGTCGGAAATCTTGCGTTTAATTCATCGAGAAAGGTTTTTTAGGACAATGGCTACTCCTCGTCTGAAGGAAAAGTATGTAAACGAAGTACGCGACCAGCTTTTCAAGGAGCTCGGTCTCACTAATGTTAATCAGATCCCTCGCCTTGAGAAGATCGTTATTAACATGGGTGTAGGTCGTGCCGCTGGCGACAAGAAGCTTCTTGACGGCGCAATCGCCGACCTGCGTACCATCACCGGTCAGCAGCCTATGGTTACCCGCGCTAAGAAGTCCATCGCAGGCTTCCATCTGCGTGAAGGCCAGGCAATTGGTTGCAAGGTTACCCTTCGCGGTGACCGCATGTGGGAGTTCTTCGACCGCTTGATGTCCACTGCGCTTCCTCGCGTACGTGACTTCCGTGGTTGCAACCCCAACAGCTTCGACGGTCGAGGCAACTACACCATGGGCCTCACTGAGCAGCTTATCTTCCCCGAGATCGAGTACGACAAGATCGATCGCACTCGTGGTATGGACATTACGTTCGTAACCACGGCTGAAAACAATGAAGGCGCCAAGGCACTTATGAATGCCATGGGCTTCCCGTTCAAAAAGGAAAACTAACTTCTCGTTTCGAGAATTGGTTATAGGAAAGAAGGATTTTGAATGGCTAAGAAATCGATGATCGCCAAGTCCAAGCGAGAGCCGAAGTTCTCGACGCGTCAGCACAATCGCTGTGCTCGCTGTGGTCGCCCCCGTGCGTACTACCGCAAGTTCGGTCTGTGCCGCGTCTGCCTTCGTGAGCTCGCTAACAAAGGCGAACTGCCCGGCGTGACCAAGGCTTCCTGGTAGGAACCTTATCAACCCAGTCACGTTGTTGAGTGCCGTTAGTCAAGGCGCATACATCATGGGTGCATGCGAACCGGCTTTTCGGCTCATCATGAACAAAGGAGAAACACAACAATGAGCATGAACGATCCTATTGCAGATATGCTTACGCGTGTGCGTAACGCTAACTCTGCTGGCAAGCAGACGGTTTCCATGCCGTCCAGCAAGAAGCTTGTCGAAATCGCCCGCATCATGCAGGAAGAGGGCTACATCAACGGCTTCGAAATCGAGCCGGCTCAGCCCCGCGACGTTCTGACCATCACCCTCAAGTACGGTGAGAAGAAGGCTCGCACTATTCGCGGCATCAAGCGCATCTCCAAGCCTGGTCTGCGCATTTATGCTGGGAAGGACGAGCTTCCTCGCGTTCTCGGTGGTCTTGGTACTGCTGTTATTTCGACGAGCAAGGGCGTTATGACCGACCGCGACGCACGCAAGGAAGGCGTCGGCGGCGAAGTCATGGCGTACATCTGGTAGGAAGGAAGGAGCACAAATGTCTCGTATTGGTAAGATCCCTGTTGCTATTCCTTCTGGCGTTGAGGTTAAGGTTGATGGCCACGTTGTTACCGTAAAGGGCAGCAAGGGTGAACTTACTCGTGAATTCAACCCCATGATGACCATCAAGGTTGAGGGCGAAGAGGTTATTGTTGAGCGTCCCGACGATTCTCGTCAGGCAAAGAGCCTTCATGGCCTTACGCGTACCCTTATCCACAACATGGTAGAGGGCGTTCATGATGGTTACTCCAAGAAGCTTGAGCTCGTAGGCGTTGGTTATCGTGCTGCGCTCAAGGGTTCTGATCTGGAGATTCAGCTCGGTTACTCTCATCCGGTTATCGTTAAGGCTCCCGAAAACATTACCTTCGAAGTTCCTAGCCAGACCGAGATTATCGTAAAGGGCATCAGCAAGGAACAGGTCGGCCAGGTTGCTGCCGACATCCGCGCATGGCGTAAGCCTGAGCCTTACAAGGGCAAGGGTGTTCGCTATGAAGGCGAGTATGTCCGTCGTAAGCTCGGCAAGGCCGCAAAGTCTGAGTAGTAGCTCAGTAGCGAAGTATTGAAGGGAATCTACTTATGAAGAAGCTTCAAAAGAAACAGGCTGGGCTGCGCCGTCGTCACACTCGTGTTCGTGGCAAGATCTCTGGTACGGCTGCCCGTCCGCGTTTGTGCATTACGCGTTCTAACTCGAACATGTATGCTCAGGTTATCGACGACGTTGCCGGTAAGACCATTTGTGGTGTTTCTACCCTCGGTCCCGAGTTCAAGGCAACCGAGAAGAGCGGTGCTACTGTAGATGGCGCTGCAGCTCTCGGTCTGATCATCGGTAAGAAAGCACAGGAAAACGGTGTTACTGAGGTTGTATTCGACCGCGGTGGCAATCTGTATCACGGTCGCATCAAGGCAGTTGCCGATGGTGCCCGCGAAGCAGGCCTGAAGTTCTAAGAGAGGGTTAAGGTCTATGGCTCGTAAGCAAGAAAACCAGGCAGGCGTTCCCGAACTTCAGGAACGCGTCGTCTATATCAATCGCGTCTCCAAGGTTGTCAAGGGTGGTCGTCGTTTTGCACTCACCGCTCTGGTAGTTGTTGGTGACGGTAAGGGTCGCGTGGGCATCGGCATGGGCAAGTCCCAGGAAGTTCCCACCGCCATCAAGAAGGGCGTAGAGGATGCGAAGAAGAATATGTTCTCCATTCCTCTGACCGAGGCAGACGCAAAGGCTTTGGCTGTACTGGCTGAAGAAGGTAACGTATCCGGCGAAAAATTGAAACTTCTCGGTGTCTCTGCTGATGAAGTGATTCACTTCGAGTATCTTGCCAAGCAAGCCTTCAAGTCAGGACTTACCGCTGCAACAATTTCTGTTGTTCTGAATGTTGTGCCGGAGATTTACAAGGCAATCGACCATCTTATCAAGAGCGGAGAATTGGACGAGAAACAGTTTCAACGTATGGGCTTTGCCGCTCTCCAAG
>OLOU01000240.1_pt1 | contig 51835 bp, 49 predicted proteins | sample 1672101 | NCBI WGS metagenome assembly OLOU01 (sample SAMEA3136645, study PRJEB25190) | human gut metagenome | biome: human gut; feature: human-associated habitat; material: faeces | place: Austria | collected 2013
GCCGGAAGCGCTTCACCGACAAGTACGGCGAAGGGCTGTCCGACCGAATGGTGCGTATGTGCCACGCCACCTGCCGCTCGGCGCTGGAGAAAGCGGTGCAGGATGGGCTGATCCGTGTGAACCCGGCCCTCGGCTGCAAGCTGCCGCCGAAGAAGGCGCGGGAGATGCAGGTGCTGACACGAGAAGAGTTGCAGCGATTCCTCATTCAAGCGAAGTTTGAGGGCTACTACGAAGTGTTCCTTCTGGACTTAGCCACTGGCCTGCGCCGTGGCGAGCTCATGGCGCTGCAGTGGGATGACCTGAACTTCAAAACCGGCGTACTAAACGTGAACAAGCAGGTCTACGATGTGCGCGGCCAGCTTCAAATCAGCACGCCCAAGACGAAGAACTCCGTCCGCAAGATCGTCCTGCCGCCTGCGGTGGTGGCGGTGCTGCAGGAGTACAAAGAGGCGGTGGACTCCCGCTGGATGTTCCCTTCGCCAGTAAAGGAGGACTGTCCCATTACACCCGGCGTGGTACGCCGCAGACTGCAGTTCATCTTGGAGCACGCAGGATGCAAACATGTTAGATTTCATGATCTGCGCCACACCTTCGCAACGCTGGCACTGGAAAACGGCATGGATGTAAAAACGCTCTCCGCCATGCTGGGGCATGTGTCGGCGGCCACCACGCTGGACATCTATACCCACATCACCGACGACATGCGGCTCACGGCCGCCGCCAACATCGACCGCGGCATCGGCAAAGCAGCGCTGCAGGAGGACACTTCAGAGCCGGGGCAGGAAACTGCCCCGGCCCAGGCGGAAAAGCCGAGTATGACCGATTTCAAGCCCTACGTGGGCCGCAAGCGCAGATCCGGTACCGGCTGTGTCAGCGAGATCAACGACCATCTGTTTGAAGGCCGCTACTCCCCCAAATGGCCCGACGGCAAAAAGCACGCCCGCAATGTCTACGCCCGTACCCGCGAGGAGTGCGAGGAGAAGCTAAAGGTGTTGATTGCAGAGATGAAGGCTGAGATTGTGGAAGCGCAGCGGCTGAAGGATTTGGGCGAAGGCGATGGGCGGCCGTTGGAGGAGAAGGGCAAGCAGAGGGAAAGAAAGAGAATGTGAATCGCTAACCTGTATTGAGGATTTGTATTATTTTGGATACCCGAGAAGATTACTGGGCAGAGAATACGAGGGGCAAGGGATGAGTTGTATCCCTTGCCTCTTTAACCTTGAATGTTCAGCTTTAATACTATTCTTCGTAGTACTGGTTGATATATGCATTGCTTGTTAGAGCGTTAACATAGATTTCATCATGCTGCAGTATGGTATTCTCTTCATGTTTTGCCTCTTCGACTGTTTCAAATGCAGAAAAAGAAATATACATAGGTTTACTATCTGTGTCACCATATAAAATCTGAACTGTGCCGTCATCGCTCTTCTGAATATCTTTCACAAGCGCATTTATCAATAGGTTAGCAGTATGAAGAGTAATTGCTTGCTTTAAGAAGTTAAACTTTATGTCGCTCAAGAACGTTAACACAATCTTGCTGCCGATAGTAAGAGGTGTTTCCGTGTATTTCATATCTACTGACATAGAGTCGGTAGAAGTTAGTTTGGCATTCAAGCGAACAACTTTCTTCTCGCATAGGAGCAAATAAAGTTCATCAATATCTTGCTGCTCTTCACGTGGTAAGTCATTCAACAAAATGGGGGAGATCGAGATTGAAAGTTTACTTTCTATTGCATTTAAACGTCTCAAGAAAGACTCATAACAATGGAAATACCGTTTTACATCCGACAAGGAAACCTTACCATTTTCAACAGGAGTGTTATCATCATGACTATAAAGATAGGTCAAGAGAGCCTCAGCAACACTAAAGCTGTCGGCAATTTCTCTTATATTTTTTGCATTTTCAAATTGTACCTTATAGTTGACATTGTGCTGGGTTTTTCCAAGTGGAAATGTAAAATTAAAAAAGACAATGGAATCTGGTTCAGAACGCAGAATTACTTTATCTTTAGTCCGACTACGCAAAAGTGTTATAGTCTTTTCGACTCCGCCCACATTAAGTGTAATAGGCACAGATTCAACTGCGGGACCAACAAATAATTGAGTTACATTGGTATACTCTTCTAATGGAAATTTTACGCCCTGATGTCCGACGGTTGTAGTAACTGAAGTGACACCTGATACAGGGACAGCACGTCCTTCGATGGATGCAATTTCCAAAGCGGACAAGAAATTCTTATAAGCTTCGTCGTCTCTAAAATGTAAAGTACCATTAATATTAAACGTATCATCAGAAAAAATATCTTTGATTTTATTTGACATGCTACCAATCCTTTCTGATTTCTGCAAGCACCAGGATTTTACTAATCAAAATATACTTTTGTATTGGAATATCGTCTTCTTTGTCAAAACAGTTATCTGGCAAATCGTTTATCGTTTTGATAATATCAATCCGAGCGTGGATATTCGGAACGATGATATATCGTATATCATCGTATGAAAAATCCAGCCAAAGCTTTCTGTAAGTTTCCTGCTCTAACCCTTTGCTAATTTCATTGGCAAGCGGAATTATGTGAGGATTAGCTATGATACTTGCTGTATTCAAGGCAGTAAGAACATCGGGATTTGGAACATATCTCCACTCACGTTCATCATGGAAATTTTTGCAGATTTCGACTGTAGCAGAACTCGAATCGCTACGAATAATCCTCCTCTTCATAATTCCACGCAGCGGCTTGATGTACGCCAAACGATTGATCACATCTTGGGAATACTCTTCCGGAATATCATTTTCTTGGAGAATTCGCTCAAATAGAGCGGAAAAATCTTTTGCATATTGGGAATCTTTGTTAAGATAGTGAACTGGCTGGAGATGCTTTCCTTCGCCCCAACTCTTTGAAAAAGCTACTGCGTATTCTCCGTAATAAGCAAAATGAGTGTTATTTTTCTCGAGAGCTACCCGCTCATCCATACTTAGGGATTCATAAACATCGCCGACTCCATTCACAGCAAATGAATCTGCAAGTTTATGGAAAGGAATGTCACAGAAGCATTTTTGCAGAATAGCAGCTTCATTAAATGAGTGAGTACCATTGTAGATGTTCAAATAATCGATGGTTTCAACACAATACCGTGGAATTATGGCCTTGCGGCGAAGAATAGATTCTAAATATTCTGGTTTTGTCATGAAATGAAAAAGTGTATTGGCGCTCTGAGCATAATCATCATATGGCAAATAGGAAATCTGCTTATTGGTGAGCATCCCCTCATCTCTCCATTCTGCTTTCAAAGTGAAATAGCCACATGAAATGATTCCATACGGCTACCTTAGCTGCGTAAGAGCCTATTAATAATTAATTATACTGCGATTTGGTAAAAATTACAATATTAAGTCTGTGCTTGTCGAAAAGGTATGTTGAGAATGACAATCTCAGTATTTGCGCCGCAATAGACAAAGAATAAGAAAAACCCCTCTGAAATCAATGATTTCAGAGGGGTTTTGGTCCGAGTGGAGAGGCTCAAACTCTCGGCCTCGTGGTCCCAAACCACGCGTTCTATCAGCTGAACTACACCCGGATATTCAATTTCTGCCATTATACCACGGCGAGGGAGATAATCAAAGATTTTTCTGTCTGTGGTCATTTATGTGGTCAAAGCCGCTTTTACGCCGTTTTCGGCAATCGAAGAAAACCCCGCAAACGCAGGCGTCGCAAGGCTTTGCGGCGTTTCACCTTACCCCGTCCCGGATACCGCTACGGCACTCCCAAACCAGGCGCGATACCAACTTCGCTATACCCGGATACTATTGATACTTGAATAGGGCTTCGATTCGAAGCCCTATTATTATACCGCCTGCTCTGCGCGGTTGCAAGGGTTATTTGCGGTGCGCGGAGTGTTTTTCGGCATCCTTGGGGCGTGTGCCCTTCATCGCCTCGTGTTCCTGACGGAGCTCGTCGTGCAGCTGGAGCGAACTCCACGCGGCATTGTCCTCGGTGACGACGGCCTTGAGCGCGACGACCACGCGGCTGCGGCGAAGAGACGAGAGCAGCGCGTCGAGCTGCGGACCGGAAAGACCGCAGAGCACGAGCATCTCGTCGGAAAAGCCGCCCTCGACGGTTTCCTCGACAGGGGAGAAGCCCTCAAGATCGCAGAGATAGCCGATCGGCTGCGAAAGCTCCTCCGGCGCGACGATGCGCCCGCTCACACCGAGCTTGAAGAGCGCGAAGCGGACCTTTTGCAGCCGTGCGGCGTCCTTGAAATTGTAAAGCAGTGCACATGCCATGGTCAAACCCTCCTCAGCGGTGCTGCGCGGCCTTCTGTGCCATGATATCGGGGTCGATGCAGAAATAGGTGAACTCGCCCGTGGCGAGGAGCTTGCCGCCCTCACCTAAAATGTCCACATTGACAAGGCAGGTCGTTCTGCCGCGGTGGCGGACTTTGGCGTCCGCGCGCACGACGCCCTCCGACTGGTTGCGGAGAAAATGCATCGAGCTGCCCTGCGTCACGTAGGATCGACCATCCGTGTGGGCGGCGTAGCCCGTGGCGTTGTCGGCCATCGTGTAGATCGCGCCGCCGTGCACGATACCGTAGGGATTTTTGCTCTCGGGGCGGATCTCAAGCTTGAAGATCGCGTGGTCGGGCTCGACAAATTCCGCTTCAATGTGATTATAGGTGGCAAAAAGATTCTTCTTGTTCAATTCCGCCGCCTGCTGGGCGGCTGTGAGCTGTTCCATGAAAGTGCTCCTTTGACATTGTTACTGTCGTATCCTACCACAGTGCGGCGATAAAAGCAACAATGCGGTGAAAACATCGAATCAGTAAAAATCGACAGAAGAATACGGATTTTGTATAACATTATCATGTTGAGCGCAAATAATGAAAAAACTTATATTGCTTGACCACTTCCATTTTGCTTGAAAGCCTGCTATACTACCTTTACCATAGAAAAATATGCGTTTGAAGGGAAATTCCCTATGGTATATGAGAGTAGTGCGTCCTCCCGCTGCGCCGCGGGGCCGAAGATCGCCGCCATCGGCGGCGGCACGGGCCTGTCGACCATGCTGCGAGGGCTGAAAAAATATACAGACCGCCTGACGGCCATCGTCACAGTGGCGGACGACGGCGGCGGGAGCGGCGTGCTGCGCCGTGAAATGGGTATTCTGCCGCCGGGTGACGTGCGGCAATGTATGCAGGCGCTCGCGAACACCGAGCCTGTGATGGAGCAGCTTCTCGGCTATCGCTTTCCGGAGGGGCAGCTCAAGGGGCAGTCGTTCGGCAATTTGCTGCTCGCGGCGCTCAACGGCATGGCGGGGAGCTTTGAAGAGGCCGTCGCCATGATGGGACAGGTGCTGGCGATCTCGGGCCGCGTGCTGCCGGTGACGAACGCGGACGTGCAGCTCGAGGCCGTGTTTGAAAACGGCGCGCGCGTTGTGGGCGAATCGCACATCTTCAACGCGAAAAAGCAGCAGGACTGCCGCATCCACCACGTTTCGCTTGTGCCGGAGCACCCGAAGGCGCTGCCCGACGCGCTCCGCGCTATTTCGGAGGCCGACCTCATCCTGCTCGGCCCGGGAAGCCTTTATACGAGCGTGATCCCGAACCTGCTCGTCGACGGCGTGGCCGACGCGATCCGCGCGTCGCACGCGCAGAAGTTTTACATCTGCAACATTATGACGCAGGACGGCGAGACTGAGGGTTACACCGCCGCCGACCATTTGGAAGCCCTGCAGCGTCATGGGCGGGAGGGGATCGTCGACCTCTGCCTTGCCAATAACGCGCCCATCCCGCATGAGCTCGCCGCGCGATACAGTGAAGAGGACGCGGAGCTGCTGCGCGTCGACCGCGAGCGCATCGCAGCGCTGGGAATCGCGCTCGCGGAATACCCGCTGCTCTCGGCGCAGGGCGGCTACGCCCGCCATGACCCGGCGCTGCTGGCGCAGGCGGTCATGGAGCTCTACCGCGAGCGCACGGTGCGCATCTACCGCGGCACCCAGCAGTACATTACGGAAGAACAGGAGTGGAAATAATGCTCAACAGTAAGGAATTTGTCAGGGAATTGCAGCTGCGCCATGAGAGCGCCTGGATGAACCCGAATGTCGGGAGCGCGGAAACCGCGCTCGCTGCGCTGTCGCTCACGCGCACGGACGTCGACGATGCCGAGGCGCGGCTGGAGCGCTTCGCTCCGTTCATCAAGAAGGTATTTCCCGAGACCGCGGCTGATCGCGGCCTCATCGAATCGCCGCTGACGGAGATTGAAAACATGCGCGCGTGGCTCAACGAAAATGAAGGTGCGCAGCTCGCAGGCAAGCTCTTCTTGAAGCGCGACAGCGACCTGCCCGTCGCGGGCAGCGTTAAGGCGCGCGGTGGTTGCTACGCGGTGCTCAAGCACACGGAGGACTTAGCGCTTGCGAACCGGCTGGTCGAAACGCGCGACGACTACAGCGTGTTTGCCACGCGCGCGTTCCGCAACTTTTTCTCGCAGTATGAGCTGCACGTCGGTTCGACGGGCAATCTGGGGCTGAGCATCGGCATCATGGGCGCGGCGCTCGGCTACAGGGTCACGGTCCACATGAGCGCGGACGCGCGGCAGTGGAAAAAGGACCTGCTGCGCGCAAAGGGCGTAACGGTGCTCGAATACGGCGCGGACTACTCCTACGCCGTGCAGAAGGGCCGCGAGCGCGCGGCGGAGGACCCGAGAAGCTATTTTATCGACGATGAAAACTCTGTCGACCTCTTCCTCGGCTACGCTGTGGCTGCGCGGCGGCTCAAGGCGCAGCTCGCCGAGCAGAACATCGCGGTCGACGAGGAGCACCCGCTGCTCGTTTACATTCCCTGCGGCGTCGGCGGCGCGCCGGGCGGTATCTGCTTTGGCTTGAAGCAGGAGTTCGGCGACGCGGCACACGTCTACTTCGCTGAGCCGGTGGAAGCGCCGTGCATGCTGCTCGGCCTCGCCAGTGGCTTACAGAATGCGATCTGCGTGCAGGATATCGGCCTGACGGGCCGCACCGCGGCGGACGGACTCGCCGTCAGCCGCCCTTCGGGTTTTGTGGGGGAGACGGTCAAGGAGATGGTCGGCGGCGGCTTCACGGTGTCGGACGAGCATCTGTTCACAGACCTTCACGCCCTGCACGAGACGGAGAGACTTTTTGTCGAGCCGTCCGCCTGCGCGGGCTTTGCCGGTGCGGTGGAGCTGTCCAAGATGACGGATTATCTCGAAAGCAGCGGCCTTGGCGCGCACTGGGAGAATGCCGCGCACATCGTCTGGGCGACGGGCGGCGCGCTCGTGCCGGAAGGCGAACGCGAAAAGTACCTCGCAAACTGAAAAGAGATAAAAAGAAGGACTTCACGCATTGCGTGAAGTCCTTCTTTTTTGCGCCGCTTCGGGGAGGGGAACCCCGTTACGCGGGCGTCATCGTCAGGGTATAGTTCGCCGTGCGGATCACGATCTGCGTTACGGCGCTCTTGGCCGTGTCGACGCTGAGTTCGGCGGTATAACCGGTGAACGCTCCGTCAGCAAAGGAGACGGTCAGCATCCAGGTCTCTGCGCTGCCCGCGGCGGCGGTGCGCTTGAAGTCCGTGATGTGCTTGCTGCGTGCGCCGGTGAACTGGCAATTGACAAAGCACTTGCCGATGTAGAGCGACTCGGCAGAGGTGTTTGATTCGTTGGGGGAGAGACCGGAGCCGCTGCATCTGATCAGCGGCTCGCTGACGAAACCGCCATTTTTGGGATAGTAGTTGACGGAATAGCTGACGCCGCCATCAAAGGGCTGGAACGGCTCGGCGGTGAAGTTTACATAGACGGTGTCTGCGCGGTTGTTGACGTCGAGCGCGGCGTCGAAACTCGTCTTTTTACCGCCGCTTTCGAGCGTGCCGTGGTATTTGCCGCCTGCGGCGTAGCTGTTATTGAGAATCGTGAGCGCCTTGTCGAGCGCAGTGTCGCCGGTGTTCGGCTCGGTCGGCACGCGGGCGGGGGCGGAGGTCGTGTCAATGCGCAGGCCGTTTTCAGCGTCCCACTGATAGCCCCAGCCGAAGGACTCGTACGCATAGCGGAACGTCAGCGGGAAGTACGTCACGCCGTTGTAGTTGAAGATTGGCCAGGTATCGTCAACGTCGTTGCTCAGTGCGCTGTTTATGTAAACCTTGTACGACGGCAGTGTGACGGAGACGCTGCCTCTGGGCGCTTTGCCGGGTTCGGCGACGTAAGCGCTCTGCGCGCCGCCGGCGGTGATATTGAGCGACTTAGATGCATTGTTCCAGTCGGTCTCCACGCCCATGAAGCGGCTTAAGTGATAGGTCATGGGAAAGTAGGTGATGTTGCTGTAGGACAGCAGGGGATACTTGGCGTTTTTGTTGTCGATGACCTGCCCGTTGAGCGTCACCTTGGCAGTGACGACGTTGGCGCGCATTGCGGCATCGGCCTGCGGCAGCAGACTGAACGCGAGCGCGATGCAGCAGGCGATGGCAAGCAGGACGCGCAGAAAAGTCTTGTTGATGGTAGACATAACATACTCCTTTCCGTTTTGTGATGGTTGACGTTTACTCGTACAGCTTGGCGCTGCGGTTGAGGTACACGAGCTCTATGATCTTGACCACGCCCAGAGCGATGGCAATGGCGAGAATGAACAGGAGCAGGACGATCAGGCCGCCGTTGTAGAAGTAGAAGAAGGAAGCAGATGACAGACCCAAAAGCAGGAGCAGGGTAAGGAATGCACCGAAGCAGCCGATGATCACGACCTGCCAGGTGCAGAGTGAACGCCATTTTGCCGCCATTGCGTCGTCTGCGCCGTCAAACGCTTCGGCGCAGGCGGTGAGCTGGTGGTACGCCGCAAGTGTGGCAAACAGGAAGATCAATCCCAGCAGAATGATCAGAACGACCAGAATCGCGGAGACGTCCGATGCCGTTATCCACTCCTGTACGCTTGGCGCATCGAGAAGCGCAACGAATGGCAGCGCGATCAGCGGCAGAAGATTAAAGTACACGGCCTTGCGGAAGCGGGGGACGGCCGCGCTCAGCTTCCAGAGCACAACGAACGCAAGAACGCTGACCGCAAACGACATCGCACTCAGCACGATGCCGAGCGCCGGGATCTTGTCGCCGAGCTTAAAGGTGTTGTTCAAAAGATTGATGACGATATTGGCGATGCCGAGGCGGAAGAGGTTCTGGAACCCCTTGTGCAGCAGCGGCGCGTTTGGCCTCTCGCGCAGGGGGATGACCGGCGGCGCGGGCGGGGGAGTGACAGCGCTTTCTGCGGGGACGGGAACGGCAATGGGGGAGGCTTCGGGGACGGGCTCGGGGCTTGGCGTCGGGTTATTTTCCATCATGGCGGTTCTCCTCTCTTGTTCTCTCGCTTTTTATTTCTCTCTCAATTTGAAATACGGTCACGCTCACTGGAAGCGGTATCCCTGCGCGGTAAGGGAGGCAAGGTAGTTCATAAAGTTTTCGTACTGCTCAAAGTGCAGCAGGTCGCTTGCCTCGACCTCATGGAACGAGACGATTTTAGTGGAGGTATCCACCCACACAAGATAGTCGTTCACGGTTTCGCCTCCTCGTCGGGGAGCTTTTCCCCCTCTATGTCATCAAAGGTGAGAATATTCTCGTCTTCATCGCCGTCGGAAAGATCGACGGTCTTCTCCGTGACCGCCACGCTCTCGGCCAGAGCGCGCAGGACGGCTTCATCGCCGCTGGCGTCGAGCGAGAAGTGGAGATTGCTCTCCTCGTCGATCCACTCGAGCGTGCTCCACAGCGACTCATCGCTCGCAAGGAAGAACTTGCCCTTGCAGCCGTTGACGGTGACCTCGGAAATTTCGGTGTCCTCGCCCATGTCGTAATAGCTGAACGAATCGTCCTGCATGTAGATATAGCTGAAAAGGATGAGGTCGTCGCCGCTCCGATAGCAGAGCTGGCGGAAGCCGGAGTCCTCGTAGCTCATATCTTCGTCCAGCGTGTAACCGTCCGGCAGAGCGGTGATCGCGTAGAACGGCAGCTCGCCAGTGGGGGCGTCGCCCGCGTATTCATAGGAGACCTGCGAGCCCGTCCACGTTTCCACCCAGTGGATCATAGCGGCCCGCGCGGCGGGACTGGCGGCGGCAAAGCCGCTGAGCGCGAGCAGAGAGACCAGAGCGACCATGGCCGCGCGCTTGGCGAGCTTGCTCCAGAAGCTTCGCTGCGCGGGGCGCTTGTAGGTCAGGGCCTCTTCGACGTATTTCGCGCCGATCTCGTTCATGGCGTCGGAAAAAAGCTCGGGTGTCATACCGGCACCTCCTGTTCGGTCAGATAGGTCTTGAGCTGCTTGCGCATACGCGTCAGGCGCAATCGGGCGTTGCCCTCGGTGATGCCGAGGAGCTTGCCGATCTCGGCAAAGCTGTCGGCGTACCAGTAGCGGCGCATGAAGAGCACACGGTTTTCCTTGCTCTGCGTGTCAAGAAAGCGCTCGATCGCGGCGGCGAGCTCTCTGGCCGCATAGTGCTCCTCCATCGCCTGCTGGGGCGAAGCGAGGAACGTTTCAAGCTCCTCCATGCACATATCGTAATGGCTGTTTCGTTTCATTGCCGTGTTGGCACGATAGCGCGTGATCGAACAGCGGCGGACGAGCGTGCCGACAAACGCCGGAAGCGATTCCGGACGCTGCGGCGGGATCGCGTTCCAGGTGCTCAAATAGGCATCGTTCACGCACTCCTCCGCATCCTGCGCGCTTGCAAGGATGTTGTCCGCGAGCTTGTGGCAGAGCTTGCCGTATTTCTTGTCCAGCTCGCTGATGGCATCCTCCGAGCGCGCAAAGAACAGCTCGATGATCTGCGCGTCTTCCATCGTGCAGCGCCTCCTTTCCTCGTGAAAAAGTGTTTCTACTTGAATAGACGCAATTTCCGGCAAAATGCTTCACGAAACCGTAAAATTTTTTTATTTTTCCTTTTTGACGTAAAAAACAGAGGATTTGTTCCTGCGCGGCGGGAGAAAAAGGGAAGATATCGACAAAATTATATTATAAATATAAGAAAACGGCCCCGCACCTTTTCGGTACGGGGCCGTTGATCCTACATTAAAGGTGCAGCCTTGCGTGCTCGCAGATCGCGTCGTACGTCTGCTGGCTGATGTCGTGCTCAATCTTGCACGCATCCTCCTCAGCGGTCTTTTCGTCCACGCCGAGGGCGATGAAAAATTTTGTGAGCGTGTGGTGGCGGTCGAGCATCTTTGCTGCGATCGCCATGCCGCGGTCTGTCAGCGTGATGAGGCCGTCGCGGTCCATCTCGATATATCCATTTTCGCGCAGTCGCTTGGTCGCGTAGGTGACGCTGGGCTTCGTCACGCCCAGATGGTCGGCCACATCGATCGAACGGATATAGCCGTGCTGTTCTTTCATCATCAGCATGGATTCGAGATAATCTTCAGATGCCTTTTGGATTTTCATGTGCGGTTTCACCAACTTCGCAATAAAGTACGATAATAGGTTAACATGCTCTAACAAAAAATGCAAGCATTAAAAAAATGTTCACAAAACCTCTTGACAAAATAGGTTAGAGAGATTAAACTAACGGGCGAAAGTTAAACGGCACTAACTTTGAGATGGCGAATTGCGGATCGCCGCGATGAGAAAAGTGCCAGACCAACAGCATGCGGAGGGATAAATAATGATGCCGCTTACACTGGCGAATGCCGGAGAAGAAAATACCATCCTCAAAGTCGGCGGGAGTGCTGAAGTCAAAAAGCATCTCGAAGATCTCGGCTTTGTGGCCGGGGGCACGGTGAGCATCGTGTCGTCGCTCGGCGGGAACGTGATCGTCAAGGTCAAGGAAGCCCGCGTTGCCATCAGTGAAGAAATGGCAAGAAAAATCATGGTTTGAGCAATTTTTCAAATAAAAGGAGAGAGATTATGAAAACACTGCGTGAAGTCAAGATCGGCGAGACCGTCAAAGTCGTCAAGCTCCATGGCGAGGGCCCCGTCAAGCGCCGTATCATGGATATGGGCATCACCAAGGGCACTGAGGTGTTCGTGCGCAAGGTCGCGCCCCTGGGCGACCCGATGGAAGTCACCGTGCGCGGCTACGAGCTGTCGCTGCGTAAGGCGGACACCGAAATGATCGAAGTTGAATAATTTATTTCTACATAAGTTAAGGAAACTTAACAAGAAGGAGCAGTAAGAAACATGGAAAAGCAGATCAAAATTGCCCTCGCGGGCAACCCCAACTGCGGTAAGACGACGCTGTTTAACGCCCTGACCGGTTCGAACCAGTTCGTCGGTAACTGGCCCGGCGTCACCGTGGAAAAGAAGGAAGGTAAGCTCAAGAAGCACGATGACGTGGTCATCATGGATCTTCCCGGTATTTACTCCCTGTCCCCCTACACGCTGGAGGAAGTCGTCGCCCGTAACTACCTCATCACCGAGCGTCCCGACGCGATCCTGAACATCATCGACGGCACGAACCTCGAGCGTAACCTGTATCTCACCACCCAGCTCACTGAGCTCGGCATCCCCGTGGTCATCGCCATCAACATGATGGATATCGTCCGCAAGAACGGTGATGAGATCAACGTCAAGGAGCTCTCCCGTGAGCTTGGCTGCGAGATCATCGAGATCTCCGCGCTCAAGGGCGACGGCGTCATGGACGCTGCCGAGGCTGCCATCCGCGCCGCCAAGGGCACCAAGACCGTCCCGATGCACACCTTCTCCGGCCCTGTCGAGCACGCCATCGCCCACATCGAAGAGGCGGCCGTGCACTCCATGCCGGAAGAGCAGCAGCGCTGGTACGCGATCAAGATCTTTGAGCGCGACGACAAGGTGCTTGAAAAGCTCACCATCCCCACCGAGACGATGAACCACATCGAAGAGGATATCAAGGCGGCGGAGACCGAGCTCGACGACGATGCCGAGAGCATCATCACCAACGAGCGCTACATCTACATCGCACAGCTCATCAAGGGCTGCTACAAGAAAAAGAGCACGGAAAAGCTCTCCGCTTCCGATAAGATCGATAAGGTCGTCACCAACCGCTGGCTGGGCCTGCCCATCTTCGCGGTCGTGATGTTCCTTGTTTACTACATCGCCATGGTCGCCGTGGGCGCGCCCGCGACCGACTGGGCAAACGACGGCGTGTTCGGCGATGGCTGGCACCTGCTGGGCATTGGCTCCGCCGCCTACGGCGACGCGAGCGATGAATACACCGCCGCCTCCGAGGCTGTCAACGCTTTCGCGGGCATCGACACGGGCGACGAAGAGCTTGACACCGACGCGGCGCTCGAAGAGCTCAAGGCATTCCAGCCCACCGAAGACACCGCCACCGTTGACGTGGAAGATGAAGAGACGCTCGCCATCAATGAGATGACCGCCTACTATGACGCCATCCCCGATGATGCAGACGAAGATTCCACCGTCGGCATGACCTATGTGGATGCTGTCAGCTACTTTGAAGAAAACGGCTTTGACGAGCCCGACCCGGCAGACTATGGCGTATGGGTCCCGGGCGTGCCCGTTCTGATCGGCGATGCGCTTGACGCTGCCGGTACGGCTGACTGGCTCAACGGCCTGATCCTCGACGGTATCGTCGCCGGTGTCGGCGCGGTGCTCGGCTTCGTGCCGCAGATGCTGGTCCTGTTCCTGATGCTCGCCTTCCTCGAGGCCTGCGGCTACATGGCCCGTATCGCTTTCGTGCTCGACCGTATCTTCCGCAAGTTCGGCCTTTCCGGTAAGTCCTTCATCCCCATGCTCATCGGTGTGGGCTGCGGCGTTCCGGGCGTCATGGCCTCCCGTACCATCGAAAACGAGCGTGACCGCCGTATGACGATCATGACCACCACGTTCATCCCCTGCGGCGCCAAGGTTCCGTTCATCGGCATGATCGCCGGCGCCCTCTTCGGCGGCAGTGCCTGGGTCTCCACCTCCGCTTACTTCATCGGTATGGCAGCCATCATCATCTCCGGTATCATGCTGAAGAAGACCAAGATGTTCTCCGGTGATCCCGCTCCGTTCGTCATGGAGCTGCCTGCCTACCACTGGCCGACCCTCGGCAACGTGCTGCGCAGCATGTGGGAGCGCGGCTGGTCGTTCATCAAGAAGGCCGGTACCATCATCCTGCTTTCCACTATCTTCGTGTGGTTCACCACCTACTTTGGCTGGGTCGACGGCACGTTCCAGATGCTTTCTGAGGATCAGATCGACTCCTCTATCCTTGCCAAGATCGGCAACCTGATCGCCTGGATCTTCATCCCGCTCGGCTGGGGCAACTGGCAGGCGACCGTCGCCTCCATCACTGGCCTTGTCGCCAAGGAGAACATCGTTGGTACGCTCGGTATTCTCTACGGCGGCGGTGAGCTGACCGTTTACCAGAATATCGCGGCGGCCTTCACCGGCATCACCGGTTATTCCTTCCTGGTGTTCAACCTGCTGTGCGCTCCGTGCTTCGCGGCCATCGGCGCGATCAAGCGCGAGATGAACAACGCGAAGTGGACGTGGTTCGCCATCGGCTATCAGTGCGGCTTTGCTTACCTCATTGCCCTGATGATCAATCAGTTCGGCAACGCCTTCGCCGGCAGCCTGAACGTCATCGGCCTGATCGCGGCCATCGTTGTCCTCGCCGGTATGATCTACATGCTCTTCAAGCCCTACAAGGAAGCTACCAAGCTGAGCGACAAGCACTGATCCCTTAACACCGACACCCTGCGAAAGGAGTGATTTCCATGTTGAACTGGGTTACCGCAAACCTGTCGACGATCATCGTCTCTGCTATCCTGCTTGCCATAATCATTGCTATCTCCACCTATCTTATCCGGCAGAGAAAGAGGGGAAGAAACTCCTGTGGCTGTAACTGTGCACACTGCGCTATGCACGGCACTTGTCACAGTAAGCAGCATTAAATAGCACAGGAGACGCGGGACTTATCCACCCGCGTCTCCTGCGCCGTATGAAAGGAAATGATCTTAACATGTACGAAACCAAAGTGAAGATCGACGGCATGATGTGCGGCATGTGCGAATCGCACATCAACGACGCCATCCGCAACGCGTTCTCCGTGAAGAAAGTCTCCGCTTCCCACTCCAAGGGCAAAGCGGACATCATCAGCGAAGAGCCCATCGACGAGGCAAAGCTGCGCGAGGCCATCACCAAGACCGGCTATGACTTCGTCTCCATGACGAGCAAGCCGTATGAAAAGCACGGCCTGTTCGGCTTTCTGAAGAAGTAAAAGACAAAATGAAAGGCACGGCTTTTGCCGTGCCTTTTTTTTGACTTAGTTCTGCGCTTCGGCGCGCTTCCTGCGGTGCGGGCTTTTCAAAAAGTCGACGAGCTTTTGCTCCATGCGGGAGAGCTGCTGCGATTTGAGTGTGATGAGATAGATCGTGCGCTTGAGCGCGCTTTTGTCCATCTCGAAGGCGAGCAGCGTGCCGTTTTGGACCTCCTGCTCCACGGCGAGCGCCGAGAGCACGGCAACGCCCACGCCGCCGGAGACCATCTGCTTGATGGCCTCGGGATCGTCCACGCGCGCCACGACATGCAGCATATCGTGGGAGAGGCCGAGCGTGCGCAGATAGTTTTGCAGGCTCGCATCCGTGCCAGAGCCCTCTTCGCGCGAGACGAACGGCTCTTCAAGCAGCAGCTCGCGGCCGTAGACGCCGCGCTCTCTGAGCATGTGGTAGTGCTCGTTGTTCGGCGCGGCGAGCACGAGCCTGTCGTCGTAGAGGGGGAAGTAGTCCACATTTTCCGGCTCACTGACCGCGCCGACAAAGCCGACGGCGATCTGGCCGGATTTAAGCATCCGGTGCACCTGCTCGCTGTCGCCGCGGCGCAGAGAGTAGCGGAACTCCGGCTCGCGCTTCAAAAACGCGGCGAGGTAGCCCGGCACCAGATACTGCCCCGGCACGGTGGACGCGCCGAGCGCGACCACGGGGGCGCTGTCCGCGTCGGAGAACAGCGCGCGCAGCGCGGCGCAGTCATTCAGAATGCGCCTTGCGATGGGGTAGACCTGTTCGCCCTCCTTCGTCAAGCGAACATGGCGGCGGTTGGAGCGCACGAAGAGCTCCTTGCCGAGCGCCTGCTCTAAAAGAGAAATGTGCGCGCTCACGGTGGACTGGTTGAAGAACAGCTCCTCCGCCGCACGGGTGAAGCCGCCGTATTCCACAACGGCGACAAAAATTTCAAGCTGCTTGAGGCTGATATCGTTCATAAGATGGGTTTCCTCCGGAATGTCGTTCTACTTTGAAAAGAATAATATGAGAGGACGAAAAAAGCAAGGCATTTCATCGCTTCTTTTCAATGATAAACTGTATTTTATGAAATACAGGCGATGGATCGCGCGCTCTTGCAATTTGCGGAGGAGTTTGGTATCATGGCAGGCAGATCAAAAGAAAAACGGCGGTGATGATAAGATGAAAACAGCGCTTGTGACGGATGGAAAATACCGCTCGTCCATCGCGGCGGTGCGTGCGCTGCACCGCGCGGGCTACCGCGTGGTCGTGACGCAGACAAGGGCGGACATCAAGAGCGCACCCGCAGTGTCGGTGTCGAAGTCCTGCGATGATTTCCGCTGGATCGACGGCGCGTGCGCGGATGCGGATTACGCCGAAAAACTGCTGAGTATACTCAAAGAGTACGAGCATCCGGTGCTCTTCTGCGTCGGCGCGGTGACGCTCAACACCGTCGCCGCCCGTCGGGAGGAGTTTGCCGCGCTGGCGAACTTCCTCATCGCGCCGAAGGAGACGCTCGACGCGCTCAACGACAAGGAGAGCGTGCATCAGCGCGCGCTGGAGCTTGGCATTCCTGTGCCGCGCGAGTACGACGGCACGCCGGAGAGCTATCCCGTCGTCGTCAAGCCGCACTGCGGAGAAAAGTTCGGTCTCAAGGCTGCCGACCGCTACGCCGTGGCGAACAACGAGGCGGAATTCGACGCCATCATGGAAAAGATGCAGCGCTACGACCCGAGCCCCATCGTGCAGCAGAAGATCACGGGCGCGGGCGCGGGCGTGAGCCTGCTGCTCGGCCGCGAGAGCGAGCTGCTCGGCGCGCTGTGCCACCGCCGCGTGCGCGAGTATCCGATCACAGGTGGGCCGTCGACCTGCTGCGAGAGCTTTTATGATGAAAAGATGATCGACGAGGCGTACAAACTTCTCAATTCGTTTCACTTTACAGGCCTTGCGATGGTTGAATTTAAGGGCGACTGCATTTTAGAGGTCAATCCCCGTGTGTGGGGCAGTTTCCCGATGACGGAGGCGGCGCAGAGTCCCATCGTCGCGCACTACGCGCAGGCCGCGCAGGGCGGGCAAGTCACCTACACGGCGAAGGACTACCGGACGGGTGTAAAAATGCGCTTTTTCCTCAACGACACGATCGCCGCGCTGAGCTATCTGAAGGCGGGCCGCGTCAAGGAGGGCCTGCGCGGTCTCGGCGATTTCTTCACGGCGAAAGAGGCATTGAGCGCCAAGGGCGATAGCAAGGTCATGCGCGCATACCTTAAAAAGAGCCTGTTTGAGCGCTGAGAAGGGGGAGAGGATCATGGAGCTGCGGCTCGATCTGCACATTCATTCCGAGCGGTCGTTCGACGGCTGCATGAGCCTGAGCGAGATCGTTGCGCTTGCGCGCGAGCGCGGGCTGAACGGTGTCGCCATCTGCGACCACGACCGCGTGCTGGACGAGGTTCCGGAATTCGACGATTTTCTCGTCATCCCCGCGACCGAGGTTTCGACCGAGCGCGGGCATCTGCTGGGTCTCTTTGTGAGAGAACCCATCGAAACGAGGAAGTTTTCCGAGTCGGTCACGGCCATTCACGCACAGGGCGGGCTGGCGGTCATCGCGCATCCCTTTGAGCACAGCACAGACGCGAACCGGCTCGACGATGTGATGAGCCGGCTTGACGGCGTCGAAATTTGGAACAGTCGTGCCGACCGCAAGAACAAAAGCGCCAACGCCATGGCGCGCGAGCTGGCGCAAAAATGGAAAAAGCCTGTCACTGCGGGCAGCGACGCGCATTTGCCAGAAGAGGTCGGCGGCGGCGTGACGGTGCTGGAAGCGGACGAGCTGTCGCTTTCCGCCGTCAAGGCAGCGCTCCTGCGGGGCGCGAAGCAGGTCGAAGGCCGCCGTGGCCGCGCAATGTGCGTAGCGAGAAGCCAGAAGACCAAAAGAGAGAAGACAAACGCAGGCGTAAAAAGACGAGTAAATGGAATGCTCTTTACCGTAAAATGCGCCTTGCAGGACTTTACCACCAGGGAGGATGGATGGCATGTCATGGATCGTTAAACTCGGCAAAAAGGGAAAGAAGATCGTCAAGAAGATCATCACGCCCGCGGAAAAGCACTACGTCGGCTACACGCGCCGCATCGAGCGCGTGAAGACGGGCGAGCGCATCTGCGCGATGACGTTCGACGACGGCCCGATGGGCCTTCCCGCATCGCCCGACCGATTTGAGGGCAAAACGCTGACGGATGTGCTGCTCGACACGCTCGCGCAGTACGGCGCAAAGGGCAGCTTCGACGTCATCGGCGACACGAGCGAGAACTACCCCGACGAGGCGGGCAAGCTCGGCAGCGCGGCGTGGGGCGGCGTCAAATTCGACCACTACCCCGATATCCACTGCGACGACAAGGGCGGAGCCGTGCACAACGACCGCCTGATCCGCCGCATGCTCGACGAGGGCCATCAGATCACAAACCACGGCTACCGCCACATCATCTTCGGCAAAAAGCCGTTTGTCTACGGCGCGCGCGAGTACCTGCCTGGCTTTGACGCCGCGGTCGCGGACCTGACGCGCCTCGACACGCTGATGCGTGAGCGCTACGGCTATACGCTCACGCTCGCGCGCCCGCCGCACTATGTCGACAAGATGGCGGGCGGCTTCACGAGTTACGACGTCTACGAGCGCATGGGGTACCAGTATATGGCCGCGTCGTTCGACGGCGCGGGCTGGCTACCCTCGACGCACGAGGACCCTGAGGCGGCGCTTCAGGCGGAGATCGACGCGATGGTCGAGCCGATGCGCAAGGCGCTCGAAAAGGACCCGGACTTCTTCTGCGGACAGATCATCTTCCAGAAGGACGGCTACAACATGGCCAAGCGCACGCCGGTCGCGTTCGCGCTGGGCAAGCAGCTCGCGCTTCTTAAGGAGTACGGCTACCGCGTTGTCAGCGTGGGCGAGCTGATGGAGGAGAGCCCGTTTACGGATGTCGGGCGCGACGATCCGCTGTTTGAAAAGCTCGTCGCGCTTGCAAAGACGCGAGCCATCGTCTTCACGGACAACAAGCTGCGCCTCGACGATAAAATGACCGTCGGCGAGCTCGTGATGCTGCTCGCGCCGCGCGACGAGGCCATCTCCCGCCGCGTCGCCCAGCTGCGAAAGACCGGCAAGGCCGGCCCTTACGACGGCGCAATGTCCTACTGCCGCGAAAACGGTCTCATCGACGCGAGCACCAAGGCCGAGGACGCCGTCACAAGACTGCCAGACGCCATATTCGACAAGGCAACTGACTTTACAAGAAGAAACGTCTACGCGGCATATAAAATGGAAGAATAAAATGGCCTCAAGTACCTCCGCTACATGGCGGAGGTATTTTTTTCTCCTCGTCCACATAGGCTATGGCAGAAATGGACGGGAGGCGGGCGGCATGAAGAAGCGGCGGCAGTGGACAACATACAGCGGGAGCGGGAAGCGCGTTGCGCCGCGAACGCGCACATCGCGCGTGTCTCGCGGCAAGGAAATGGGAGTGCCGCGGCTTTGGGTGCAGCTCATCGTCTGCGGGGCGCTGTTTGTGGCGCTCATTGGCCTCAAGCTGCTGATGCCGGGGAACTTAAGCGCACTGCGCGGGACGCTGGGGCAGTGGCTGGTGCGCGACGCGGACTTCATCTCGGCGTTTTCCGCGGTCGGGCGTGCGGCATCCGGCGAGCAGGACTGGGGCGATTCGCTGTCGGAGGCCTATGTCGCGGTGTTTGGCGGCGAGAGCAAGGCGCAGGAGGTCTCGGGCAATCTGATCGGCATGACGGTCTCGGAGCAGGACGTCTCCGACCTCACGAGCGCGCGGGAGCTGCCCGCACTCGCCGTGGGCGAGCAGCGCATTTTAGGCTTTTCGTACACGACGCCGCTGTCCGGCACGGTGACATCGCCGTTCGGCTGGCGCGACGACCCGAACGGCGCGGGTGAGTGCTTCCATTACGGCATGGACATCGCGGGCGAGGAGGGCGCCTCTGTCGCCTGCTTTGCCGACGGCACCGTCGGCACGGTGGGGGAGAGCAATATCCTCGGCAACTATGTGACGGTCAACCACGAGGGCGGATTTTCAACGCTCTACGCCCATTGTAGCGCCATCACCGCGAGCGCGGGACAGAGTGTCAAAAAGGGCGATGCGATCGCTAAAGTTGGCTCGACCGGCAACGCCACGGGCTCGCACCTCCACTTTGAGGTGCACGACGGGGAAGAGTATCTGAACCCCGTTTACTATGTGGTTCCCTGAACGCGGGCTCCACGTTTCGTGGAGCTTCTGGCTGCTCATTCTGCTCGCGGCCATCGTGAGCCCGCTGACGATCGTGCTCTCGATTTTGCTGGCCGCCGCGCTGCACGAGTGCGGGCATCTTCTGGCGCTGCGGGCATTCCACGTGCCCATCGAGGGGGTGCGTCTCAGCGCGTTTGGCGCGGTGCTGCACGCGCGCGGAGCGCAAAGGCTCTCTTACGGGCGTGAGCTTGTCGTCACGCTCGCGGGCTGCGGCATGAACCTCGTCTGCGGCGTTCTGACGGCGTGGTTTTCGCTGCACTATGTGTGGGTGGAGGGCTTCGTCTTCGCTGGCGCGCACATTCTGCTCTGCGCGTTCAACCTGCTGCCCATCCCGCCGCTCGACGGGGCGCACGCGCTGGACCTTGCGATCTCAGCGCTGTTTGGCCCGCTCGTGGGCGACGCGGTCGCGGCGCTTGCGGGCGTTCTCTGTTCACTCGCGCTGCTGGGCGGGGTAGTGTATCTCTATGTGCAGACGCGCGGCGGCGCGCTCGTTATTTTTGCCGCACTGGCACTGCTTTTAAGCGCGCTCAAAGAACTGAGACTTGCGCGTCGCGCAATAAAAGTGTAGAATAGCCGAAAATGGATGTTTGTGCCCATTTTCGGCTTTTTATTTTTGCTTACTTCAGAGGAGAACTTTTGTGGATAAGAGATTGGAACGCATTTTGCCCCGCGTGCAGAAGCCCGCACGCTATGTCGGCGGGGAATTCAACGCGATCATGAAGGACAAGAGCAAGGTCGACACGCGCGTCGCCTTCTGCTTTCCCGACACGTATGAGATCGGCATGTCGAACCTCGGCATGCGCATTCTGTACGGTGTGATGAACAATATTGAGGGCGTGTGGTGCGAGCGCTGCTTCGCCCCCTGGGGCGACATGGAGCAGGAGATGCGAAATGCGAACATCCCGCTCTACGCGCTCGAATCGTTTGACCCGATCAAGGATTTTGACATCATCGCCTTTTCCATTGGCTATGAGATGGCGTTCCCCGCGATGGTCGACATGCTGGACTTAGCAGGCGTGCCGCTGCACGCGAGCGAACGCACGGCGCTCACACCGCTCGTTGTCGCGGGCGGCACGGCGATGTACAACTGCGAACCCATCGCGGATTTTATCGATCTTGCTCTTATTGGCGAGGGCGAGGAGATGGATGTCGAGCTCATCGAGCTGCACCGTCAGGCGCGGCGAGAGGGCTGGAGCAAGCACGAGTTTCTCGTGTGCGCCGCGCAGATCCCGGGCGTCTATGTGCCGAGCCTTTACGACGTTGCCTACAACGACGACGGCACGGTCAAGTCCATCACGGCAAACGAGGGTGCGCCCAAGGTCGTCCTAAAGCGCATCATGCGGGACATGGACAAGGCCTACTATCCGACCAAGACCATCGTTCCCTCGACCGAGATCGTGCAGGACCGCGTGTCGCTCGAACTGTTTCGCGGCTGCATCCGCGGCTGCCGCTTCTGTCAGGCGGGGTATGTCTACCGTCCCGTGCGCAACCGCTCGGAGGAGCTGCTGCGCGGCTACGCCGTTGAAGCCGTCGAGGACTCGGGCTATCAGGATATGACGCTCTCGTCGCTCTCGACGTCCGACTATCCGCACCTTGTCGAGCTGTGCGACGACTTAGAGGACTTCTGTGCCCAGCGGCATGTGACGCTCGCGCTGCCGTCGCTGCGTGCGGATAACTTCTCCATGGCGCTGATGGAGCGGCTGCAAAAGGGCAGAAAGACCGGCCTCACGTTTGCACCCGAAGCGGGCACGCAGAGACTGCGCGACGCCATCAACAAGAATCTGACGGAGGAAGATCTGCTCGAATCCTGCCGCCGCGCGTTTGCGGGCGGATACAGCGCGGTCAAGCTCTACTTCATGCTCGGCCTTCCGACCGAGACAGACGAGGACGTGCTCGGCATTGCCGACATCGCGGCCCATGTCATGCACGCCTGGCGCGAAAGCGCACTCAACAAGACGCGCGGCGTGCGCATCACGGTGTCGACCTCGTGGTTTGTGCCAAAGCCGCACACGGCGTTCCAGTGGGAGCCGCAGATCCCCATTGAAGAGTACGAGCGCCGCGTCAAGCTCCTGCGCGAGGCGATGAACACCAAGTCCGTCACGTACAACTGGCACCCCTCGCCCACGAGCTTTATGGAGGCGGTCATCTCCTGCGGCGACCGCCGGCTCGGCAAGGTCATCGAGACCGCGTGGCGCAAGGGCGAAACGCTCAGCGCGTGGGAGGACTATTTTGATCTGAACCGCTGGATGGAGGCTTTTGAGGAGTGCGGCCTTGACCCGCACTTTTACGCCAACCGCCGCCGCAGCGAGGATGAAATTCTGCCGTGGAGCATGATCTCCTGCGGCGTTGCACCGGGGTATTTGAAGCGTGAGCACGCGCTGAGCTATGAGGGCGTGACGACGCCGGACTGCCGCACGCACTGCAACGCCTGCGGCGCAAACTGCCTGGTGGGAGGGAAATGCGATGTCTAAATTGCGGCTGGTTTTTGTCAAGGAGCATCAGGCGTCCTACATTTCGCATCTTGACGTGATGCGCACGTTCCAGCGCGTGTTCCCGCGCGCGGGCCTTTCTATCAAACACTCCAACGGCTTCCACCCGCACCCGATTCTGTCCATCGTGCTGCCGCTGCCCGTGGGGCAGTCGAGCGACTGCGAGATCCTCGACTTTGAAAGCGTGGAGGACAGCACGGGCGAGGGTGTGGCCGAGGCGCTGAACACCGGTATGCCCGCGGGCCTTCGCGTGCTGGACTGCTATAGCGTGACGCGCCCCGTGCGCGAGATGGTCAACCTGCGCGCACAGCTCGAAATGGAATACGACAACGGCGTGCCCGAGGGTGCGTGCGAGCGCATCCGCGAGTTTTTTACGCAGGAGGAGATCTTTGTCGAAAAGCGCACGAAGCACAAGGGCATGACCGAACTCAACATTGCGCCGCTCATCCGCTCGCTCACGCTGACGGAGAGGGAGGGCGTGATCCTCGCCGATGTGGTCGTCGCCGCGCAGGACCCGGGCCTCAACCCCGCGCTGATCGGCGCGGCGGTCGCGCGGCATCTGCCGGAGATCGCGCCGGACTTTGTTCGCGTGCGCCGAAAAGAGGTCTACGACGCGGAAATGAACGTTTTCCGCTGATTTCTGCCGTGTTTTTGCAAATAATGCTTGCATTCCCGTTGGGGATGTGATATGCTACCATAGCTTGAAAAGGGCGGTCCTCTGCCGTGCGCGGGTGAAAGAGTCCCGACAGCGCCGAAGAAAAGCGGTCAAGAACGCCTATAAATAGGAGGAAAATATCCATGGATCTCATCAAAGAGCTCGAATCCCAGCAGCTGAAAAAGGAAATGCCCGTCATCAACGTCGGCGACACCGTCCGCGTTCATGTCAAGATCAAGGAAGGCTCCCGCGAGCGTATCCAGGTCTTCGAGGGCATCGTCATCGCGAAGAAGCACGGCGGTCTTGAGGAGACCTTCACCGTTCGTCGTCTTGCCTACGGCGTCGGCGTCGAGAAGGTGTTCCCCATCCACTCCCCCCTCATCGAGAAGGTCGAGACCGTGCGCAGCGGTTATGTTCGCCGCGCCAAGCTGTATTACCTGCGCGGCCGCGTCGGTAAGGCTGCCAAGATCCGCGAGAAGCTGTAAGGCAGATTCTTTGAGAACAAAAAAGCATGGCGTTTCCGCCATGCTTTTTTTGTTGCCTTTTTCAGAAAGCGTGCTACAATAATACATTAGAAAATCAGGCGCATTTTGCCGCAGAGGGAGACTGTTAGTCCGCCGCTGCGCGGCGCTGGGTTTAGGAGACCGAAATGGACGAATTTGATCAGAAAATGGAGATCAGCGAGCAGCCGCAGGAGGAGATCGTGGAAAAGATCCCCGGACGCGACGTGTATGAGACGGTCTCGTCTCTCGTCTCAGCGCTGCTGGTCGTTGTGCTGGTGTTTACGTTTCTTGTGCGGCTGATGGGCGTTTCCGGCCCGTCAATGATCCCGACGCTGCAGGACGGCGACCGGCTTCTCGTCGTCAACTCGCTGCTCTGCGGCGACTATCAGGTCGGCGATATCGTCATCGCGCGCAAGGAGACCTTTGACTCGAAGCCCATCGTCAAGCGCGTCATCGCCACCGCGGGCCAGACCGTGGACATCGACTTTAACTTGGGTCAGGTCTATGTGGACGGCGAGCTTCTGGACGAGGACTACATCAACGACTACACCTATCGCGAAGAGGGCACCGTGTTCCCGCTTACCGTGCCGGAGGGCGAAGTCTTCCTCATGGGTGACAACCGCAACCATTCGAACGACAGCCGCGATTCCTCGCTCGGCACGGTGGACACGCGCCTTCTGATCGGCAAGGCGGTGTTCCTCGTCTTCCCGGGACGCGACTATCTGACCGAGCAGCGCGAGTTTGGCCGCATCGGCCTTTTGCAGTAAAGGGGGACGAGCAAATGCAGTTGGATTCTCTGAGCTGGTTCCCGGGGCACATGACCAAGACCCGCCGCATGATCACGGCGGAGCTCGGCAACGTGGACGCCGTGTGCGAAATTCTGGACGCGCGCATCCCGATGAGCAGCCGCAACCCCGATGTGGACGAACTGACGGCGGGCAAGCCCCGTTTGATCGTTTTGAACCGCGTCGATCAGGCCGACCCGGAGATGACGAAAAAGTGGGCGGCGTATTTCCGCTCGCTCGGCTGCGCCGTCATCGAAACGGACGCGAAGCAGGGCGGGGGCGTGAAGCAGTTTTCTTCCGCCGTGCGCACGCTGCTGCACGATAAGATCGCCTCTTACGAGGCCAAGGGCCAGATCGGCCGCGTGCTGCGCGTGATGGTACTCGGCATCCCGAACGTTGGCAAGTCGACGTTTATCAACAAGGTCTCCGGCCGCAAGAGCGCCAAGGCGGAGGACCGCCCCGGCGTCACGCGCACGAAGCAGTGGGTGCCGGTCGACAAGACGCTCGAGCTCCTTGATACGCCAGGCATCCTGTGGCCGAAATTTGAGGACAGCAGCGTCGGCGTGCGTTTAGCCTTCACCGGCGCCATCCGCGACGAGGTCGTCGACATCGAAGAGCTCGCCATGCGCCTGATGGATTACCTCGGCAAAAATTATCCCAAGGCCATCGAGGAGCGCTACAAGCTCACCGTTTCGGAAGAGGACGACGGCTATGCACTGCTCGAAAAGGCGGGGCGCAAGCGCGGCTTTCTGATCTCCGGCGGCGAGGTCGACACCGAGCGCATGAGCCGTATCCTGCTCGACGAGTTCCGCGGCGGCAAGCTCGGCCGCTTTACGCTCGAATTCCCGCCGGAGGGCGAGCGCACATGAGCGTCAACCTACACTACGAGGACAAAGCCCGCTCCGCGGGCTTTTCATCCGTCTGCGGCGTGGACGAGGCGGGCGCGGGGCCGCTGATGGGCCCTGTGTACGCCGCCGCCGTCATCCTGCCGGAGGGCTGTGAGATCGAGGGGCTGAATGACTCCAAGAAGATGACGGAGAAAAAGCGCGAGGCGCTGTTTCCCGTCATCTGTGAAAAAGCCGTCGCCTACGCCATCGCGTCCGTCGACGAGAAGGAGATCGACGCAACGGATATTCTGAGCGCACGCATGAAGGCGATGCAGCTCGCCATCGATGCGCTGCAAATCCCAGCGGACTATGCGCTCATCGACGGCAACCGCGACCACGGCGCGTCGGCAAAGATCACCACGCCGCACGAGACCATCGTCGGCGGGGACGGCGCGAGCCTTTCCATCGCTGCGGCGAGCGTGCTGGCAAAGGTCAGCCGTGACCATTATGTGGTCGAAGTGCTCGACCCGATGTATCCCGAGTATCAGTTCGCCAGGCACAAGGGCTACGGCACAAAGCTCCACTACCAGATGCTCGATCAGTACGGCCCGAGCCCCGTGCACCGCATGACGTTCCTTAAAAAGTGGGAGGCGCGGCGATGAGCACGAAGCAGGACGGCGACTGGGGCGAGGCACTGGTCGAAAAGTATCTGAGCGAGCGCGGCTGCCGCATCATGGAACGAGAGTGGCGCTGCCGCTTCGGCGAGATCGACCTCATCGCCGAGAAGGACGGCGTGCTGCTGTTCGTCGAGGTGAAGCTGCGCACAAATTTGCAGTACGGTGCGCCGCGCGAGTACGTCACGGTGAAAAAGCAGGAAAAGCTGCGCGCTGCGGCGCTACTGTATTTAAGCGAGCGTGAGCTGGACGTGCCCGCTCGCTTCGACGTGGCGGAGGTCTACACCGATGTGCGCCATAGCGCGGGCAAAACGCGCATCGCCTACATCGAAAACGCATTTTGATCTGACTTTGGAAGGGAGGCACGCGATGGCATTATACGCGATCGGCGACTTGCACTTATCGCTCGGTATGAACAAGCCGATGGACGTGTTCGGCCCCAAGTGGGCGAACTATGTCGAGCGCATTCGGGAAAATTTCTCGAAGCTCAACGATGACGACGTCATCGTCATCGCGGGGGATATCTCGTGGGGGATGTCGCTCGAGCAGTCGCTGCCGGATTTTCAGTTTATTGACGCGCTGCCGGGGAGGAAAATCCTCTTAAAGGGCAACCACGACTACTGGTGGGGCACTGCGTCGAAGATGAAAAAGTTTTTTGCCGAGCACGACATCACAACGCTCGATATCCTCTACAACAACGCCTTTTTCTACGGAGGCCACGCCATCTGCGGCACGCGCGGCTGGTTTTATGAAGAGGACGCCGCGGGCACACACACGGGCAAGATGCTCGCGCGCGAGGCGCTGCGGCTTGAAGCGTCGCTCAAGGCGGCGGAGGGGAAGCCCATCTACTGCTTTCTGCACTATCCGCCCATCTATCAGGGCTACAAGTGTCCCGAGATGCTCGAGCTTCTCGACAAATACGAGGTCGAGCGCTGCTATTACGGGCATCTGCACGGCTACACGCACCGCCGCGCGTTCGAGGGGATGCGCGAAAAAACCGAATATGCGCTGATCGCGGCGGATTATGTCGCCTTTCAGCCTGTAAAAATTTGCAATTAAGACATAAATTGATGCAAAAAAGGGTGGAAATTTTGAGGAAGCTATGGTATAATTCCACTTTGCAAAAGCATCATTATCTGATGTTAAACGGAGGAAAAAGAAATCATGACTGTCAAAAATGTTGAAAAGCTGGAAAAGAGCAGGGTCGCGGTGACCGTCGAGGTCGGCGCGGAGGAATTTGAAGCCGCCGTTGCCAAGGCCTACGCCAAGGCCCGCGGCAAGCTCAGCATTCCCGGCTTCCGCCCCGGCAAGGCCCCCCGCAAGATGATCGAAAAGCTCTACGGCGCGGGCGTTTTCTACAGCGATGCCGTTGACATCGCCCTGCCCGAGGCATATACGCAGGCCATCGGCCAGAGCGGCCTCGATGTTGTCGGCTATCCCGAGATTGAGATCGTGGACGACAAGATCGACGAGAACGGCTTCACCTTCAAGGCGACCGTTGCCGTGTATCCCGAGGTCAAGCTCGGCGAGTACAAGGGCCTGACGGCTGAGAAGGAAGAGATCAAGGTCAGCGCCGACGATGTCAAGGAGCGCCTCAATGAGATGGCCGAGCGCAACGCCCGCCTCGTCTCCGTCGACCGCAAGGCCAAGAAGGGCGACATCGCCGTCATCGACTTCGAGGGCTTCGACAACGGCGAAGCGTTCGAGGGCGGTAAGGGCGAGAATTACGAGCTCGAGCTCGGCTCCGGCAGCTTCGTCCCCGGCTTTGAGGATCAGGTTATCGGCATGAAGGCCGGCGAAGAGAAGGATCTCGACATCACCTTCCCCGAGGATTATCACAAGGACCTCGCCGGCAAGAAGGTCGTCTTCCACGTCAAGGCCAAGGAGATCAAGTGCAAGGAGCTTCCCAAGCTTGATGACGACTTCGCCAAGGACGTGTCCGAGTACGACACGCTCAAGGAGCTCAAGGACAGCATCAAGCGCGAGATCACCGAGCAGCGCGAGCAGTCCGCCAAGTATGCCGTCGAGAACGAGCTGATGGAGAAGGTCGCCGCGAACATCGAGTGCGACATCCCCGATGCGCTCATCGATGAGCAGTGCGCCCGCTTCCTCGAGGAGTTCAAGCAGCGCTTACAGTCTCAGGGCATCCCCTATGACCAGTACTGCAAGATGACCAACATGGATGAAGCCAAGTTCCTGGAGGAGGGCAAGGAGCCCGCGACCCGTCAGGTGCGCATGGACCTCGCCGTGAACGCCATCATCAAGGAAGAGAAGCTCGAGGCCACCGACGAGGAGGTCGAAAAGCAGTACAACGACCTTGCTGAGAAGTACAGCATGGACGTGGGCGAGCTCAAGAAGTATCTTGACGCCATGTCCGTCCGCACGCAGATCATCCGCGACAAGGCCATCAGCGTCGTCGTGGACAGCGCGAAGATCGAAAAGAAGAAGGCTCCCAAGAAGGAAGCCGAGGGCGAAGCCGCCGAAGGCGAGGAAAAGCCCGCCAAGAAGACCGCTGCCAAAAAGTCTGCCAAGAAGGAAGAAGAAAAGGCTGAATAATCGGCAAAGCGGCCATAATAGATAGAAACGACGATCAACCACAAATGCCTGCCATTTGTGGTTGATTGTGTACATACCAATTTTTTGAACAGGGTATGAACAAGGAGGTTACCAAGATGAGTTTAGTCCCTTACGTCATTGAACAGACCAACCGCGGCGAGCGCTCTTACGATATTTTCTCCCGCCTTCTGGAAGACCGCATCATTTTCCTCGGCGAAGAGGTCAACGATGCGACCGCGAGCCTGATCGTTTCGCAGCTTTTATTCCTCGAGGCCAAGGACCCCGACAAGGACATCCAGCTCTATATCAACTCCCCCGGCGGCAGTGTGACGGCCGGCATGGCGATCTACGACACGATGCAGTATATCAAGTGCGACGTGTCCACCATCTGCGTCGGCCTCGCCGCCAGCATGGGCGCGTTCCTGCTCTCGTCCGGCGCCAAGGGCAAGCGCATTGCGCTGCCGAACGCAGATATTATGATCCACCAGCCCTCTGCCGGTACGCAGGGCAAGGTCACGGATATGGAGAGCGACGTGGAGCATTTCCTGCGCATCAAGCAGCGCTTGAATAAGATCCTGGCCGAGAACACCGGCAAGACGCCCGAGCAGGTCAAGCTCGACTCCGAGCGCGACCACTGGATGACGGCGGATGAGGCGCAGGCCTACGGCCTTGTGGACAAGGTCATTTACAAGAGATAAGGACAGTTTGACTTATGAGTGAAGATAGGAAAAAAGAGCTTCGCTGCTCGTTCTGCGGCAAGAGCGAGCACGAAGTGCACCGCATGATCCAGGGGCCGGGCGTGCGCATCTGCGATGAGTGCGTCCGCCTGTGCATGGACGTGCTGGAGGACGGCTATGAGCCGCACGACGAGCTGGAAGCGCCCGACTCCATCCCCACGCCGCGCGAAATTCGCGAGGTGCTCGACCAGTATATCATCGGGCAGGAGGCGGCCAAGGTCGCGCTGTCCGTGTCCGTCTACAACCACTATAAACGCATCTTCTTCGGCGGCGACGACGAGGTGGAGCTGCAAAAGAGCAACATCCTGCTCCTCGGCCCCACTGGCAGCGGCAAGACGCTCTTTGCCCAGACGCTCGCCCGCATTCTGAAGGTGCCGTTCGCCATCGCGGACGCGACGACCCTCACCGAGGCGGGCTACGTCGGCGACGATGTGGAAAACATTCTGCTCCGCTTGCTTCAGGCGGCGGATTACGACGTGGAGCTCGCCGAGCGCGGAATCATCTATGTCGACGAGATCGACAAGATCGCCCGCAAGAGCGAGAACACCTCCATCACGCGTGACGTCTCCGGCGAGGGCGTGCAGCAGGCATTGCTGAAAATCGTTGAGGGCACGGTCGCGAACGTCCCGCCGCAGGGCGGCCGCAAGCACCCGCATCAGGAGTTCATCCAGATCGACACGCACAACATCCTCTTCATCTGCGGCGGCGCGTTCGAGGGCATCGAGAAGATCATCGAGAGCCGTCTCGACCGCAAGTCGATGGGCTTCGGCGCGGAGCTCAAGAGCAAAAACGACGTGGATGAAAGCAAGATTTTACGCGAGGTGCAGCCGCACGATATCTTGAAGTTCGGCATCATCCCCGAGCTGGTCGGCAGACTGCCGGTCATCACGGCGCTCGACGCGCTGACGCGCGACGACCTTGTCAAGATCCTGACCCAGCCGAAAAACGCGCTCGTCAAGCAGTATCAAAAGCTGTTTTCTTACGACGACGCTGAGCTCACGTTCGAGCCCAAGGCGCTCGAAGCGATTGCCGACAAGGCCATCGAGCGCAAGATCGGCGCGCGCGGCCTGCGCGCGGTAATGGAGGGTCTGCTGATGAACGTGATGTACGACATCCCGTCCGACCGCACGATCGACCGCGTGACCATCACGCCGGGCTGCGTGGAGGGGACGGAACAGCCGAAAATTTCCCACCGCACAGAGAAAGAAGGGGAGGCGCCGCAGCCGTCGCTGCCGGCAGACTCCGCTTCATAAGGAGAAACCCCATGGAACCTGTAACAAAAAATCTTCCGGTCATCGCCATGCGCGGGCTCAATGTGTTCCCTCGCATGAACACGAGCTTTGACCTCGAGCGTCCGATCTCCGTGCACGCGCTTGAGCGCGCCATGGAAAACGGGGAGGAGATTTTTCTCGTCACCCAGCGTGAGATCGGCGTGGAGCAGCCGGAGGAAAAAGACCTGTACGAGATCGGCACGGTCGCGCGCGTGACGCAGATCTTGCGCGTGTCTGACCGCGTGCTGCGCGTGATGATGGAGGGCGCGTGCCGCGCCCGCCTCAAGCGGCTGTGGCAGCGCGAGCCGTTTTTGCAGGCGCAGGTCGAGCTCATCGACGAGCCGGCCACCTCGTGCCATAGCAAGCGGACGGAGGCGATGCTGCGCCAGACCTACGCCAGCGTGACGGAATATGCCGAGCTCGCGCAGAAATTGCCGGACGATGTCTACGCCGCCATTTTATCGACGAACGATCCCGGCTATCTCGCTGACTTTATCGCCCAGCAGCTCAACCTGCGCTATCAGGACAAACAGGATATCCTCGACGAGCTGCGCCCGCTGCCGAGATTGCAGCGCATGAACGAGATTCTGCGCCGCGAGATCGAAGTTACCGCCATGGAGCAGGACATTGAAAGCAAGGTCCGCTCCCGCGTCGGAAAAATTCAGAAGGATTTTGTCCTGCGCGAGCAGATCAAGGTCTTACAGAACGAGATCGGTGAGGGCGGGGAGGACGAAGAACTCGACGAGTACCGCGAGAAGATCAGCAAGGCGCACCTGAGCGAAGAAGTGGAGCGCAAGCTGCTGAAAGATGTGGATAAGCTCGCCAAGCAGCCGTTCGGCAGCGCCGAGGCGAGTGTGCTGCGCAACTATCTCGACACCTGCATGGAAATGCCCTGGGGCGAGGAGACGAAGGAGCGCGCCAGCGTAGACGCCGCGCGCAAGATTCTTGACCGCGACCACTACGGCTTGCAGAAGGTCAAGGAGCGCATTTTAGAGTTCATCGCCGTGCGCCAGCTCAACCCCAAGGCGAAGGGGCAGATTTTATGTCTCGTCGGCCCTCCGGGCGTCGGCAAGACGTCGATCGCGCTGTCGGTCGCCAAGGCGATGAACCGCAAGGTCGCGCGGCTGTCGCTCGGCGGCGTGCGTGACGAGGCGGATATCCGCGGCCATCGCAAGACCTACATCGGCGCGATGCCCGGCCGCATCATCGAGGCTATCTCCCGCAGCGGCTCGATGAATCCGCTGCTCGTGCTCGACGAGGTCGACAAGATGGGAAGCGACGGGCGCGGCGACCCCGCGAGCGCACTTCTCGAAGTGCTCGACAGCGAGCAGAACTACGCCTTCCGCGACCACTATCTTGAAATTCCCGTCGATCTGAGCCGCGTGATGTTCATTATGACGGCCAACACGCTCGACACCATTCCGCGCCCGCTGCTCGACCGCATGGAGATCATTGAAATCCCCAGCTACACGGACGAGGAGAAGGTGCAGATCGCGCAACGGCACCTGCTGCCCAAGGAGCGTCAGGCCCACGGGCTGACGGCCTCGAGCCTGCGCGTGGACGAGAGCGCCATCCGCGCGGCCATCGCGCTCTACACGCGCGAGAGCGGCGTGCGCTCGCTTGAGCGTCAGCTCGGCAAGATCTGCCGCAAGGCGGCAATGCAGCTTGCCACAAGCGATGTAAAGCGAGTCACCGTGACAGAGAAGAACATCAAGGACTTCCTCGGTGCGCCGCGTGCTGCACAGGAGAAGATTCCCGAAAAGGACCTTGTCGGCGTGGTGAACGGCCTTGCGTGGACCGAGGTGGGCGGCGAAATTCTGCTCGTCGAGGTCGGCGTGATGGATGGCAGCGGCAAGGTCGAGCTCACGGGCAACCTGGGCGACGTGATGCAGGAGAGCTGCCGCGCGGCACTCTCGTGCCTGCGCCAGCGGGCGCAGGAGCTCGGCATCGCGCCGGACTTCTACAAGACGAAGGACATCCATATCCACTTCCCTGAGGGGGCCATCCCCAAGGACGGACCCAGCGCCGGTATCGCCATCGCGACAGCGGTGCTCTCCGCGCTGACGGGGCAGGCGGTACACCGCGATGTCGCCATGACGGGCGAGATCACGCTGCGTGGCCGTGTGCTCGCCATCGGGGGCTTGCGCGAAAAGACAATGGGCGCGCTGCGCGCGGGCGTACATACGGTCATTCTCCCGAAGGAGAATGAAAAGGACCTCGACGAGATCGACCCGCTGGTGCGCGAAAAGCTGCGCTTTGTACCGGTCGAGACGGTGGACGCCGTCTTTGCCGAGGCGCTCGTGCTGCCCGAAAAATGCACCGCTGCCGCGCACGAGAGCTATCTTCCTCCCGTGCAGGAGAGCGCGCATGGCACGCTGCGTGCGGGCGAAATGAGCTGAAAGGAAACGAAAACCATGGCGATCAACTTCAACAAGGTCGAATTCATCCTCTCGGCGGCGTCGGAAAAGCAGTTCGTGCGCGACGGGATGCCGCAGCTCGCGTTTGCGGGGCGGTCGAACGTCGGCAAATCGTCCGTCATCAACCGGCTCGTCAACCGCAAGAACTTTGCCCGCGTGGGCGCGTCCCCGGGCAAGACCTCGCAGATCAACTACTTTAAGATCGACGGCAAGCTCTACCTCGTCGACCTGCCGGGCTACGGCTACGCCAAGGTCTCCAAGACCGAGCGCGACCGCTGGGGCAAGCTGATGGAAAACTATTTCCAGTCTGCGGGGCTCATTCACCTCGGTGTGCAGATCGTCGACGCGCGGCACAAGCCGACGGCGGACGACGTGACGATGCACGACTACTTCGTGCAGACGGGCTGTCCCGTCGTGATCGTGGCGAACAAGCTCGACAAGCTCAAAGCGCGCGAGATCGAGCCGAATCTTGCCCAAATTCGCGAGACGCTGAGTTTGCGCGACGATGAGCTCGTCATTCCGTTCTCTGCCGAAAAGGGCACGGGCAAGGAGCAGCTGATCGCGGCGATCCTCGACCATTTGAACGACTGAAAAGGAATAATGCTTCACAGAAAAGCCTCTGTATGGGTTGACCATACAGAGGCTTTTTATCGTATTTCCCGGGGAATCAGCGGCGCAGCGTCAAAAGCGCGGTGCAGTGGGAGAAGGATTCAAACGTCAGCGTGGGGAAGTGGGGACGGAGTTCGCCGTAGACGAAGTAAATTTCATCTGAGTCCCAATCCTCGCATGCCGCAGTTCGACACGCTTCGAGCTCTTCGCGCGTGCGGAAGGCGACGTCGCCGATGAAAAGACAGCCGTCCTGCTTCAAAAGCGGCAGGAGTGTGCGCAGAAAGCCGATTTTCTGCGTGTCCGTCAGGTGGTGGAGCGAGTAGGTCGCGACGATGGCGTCGTACTGCTGTGCGCAAAGCTCGGGCACAAGGCCTTTGGAAAAATCGCCCTGATAGAGCCGTGCGTCCGGCATTTTTGCCTGCGCCAGTTCGATCATGCGCGCGGAAAAGTCCTGCCCATAGATGCGGCAGCCCTGTTCGTAGAGCCGCGAGGTCAGTATGCCCGTGCCGAAGCCGATATCCAGCACATCACGCCCGCTCTGCGCGAGCACGCGCTGATAGAGCGCGTTCATCATGGCACGGTAGCCCGCAAAGGGGTAGCGGTCGTTCTCGTCGGAGAGGCCGACGCTCTTGTCATAGCCGTCGGCCCAGAGGTCGAAGCCGGTATTGTTCAGCATGTCAGTCCTCCTTTTCGTTCAGCGGGGGAAGTCCCAGCTCATAGAACGCCACGGCGCTCGCTGCGGCGACATTGAGCGAGTCGACGCCGTGGTACATCGGGATCCTGACCGTGTAGTCGCAGCTCGCGATGGTCGAGGACGCGAGCCCGTCACCCTCCGTGCCCATGACGATGGCAAGCTTTTCTTCGGCGGCAAGGCGCGGATCGTCGAGCCGTACGGAGTCGTTGCGCAGTGCCATCGCGACGGTACGGAAGCCGAGATCGCGCAGCAGCTGCGTCCAGTCGCCGTTTTCGGGCAGGTATGTCCACGGGATGAGGAACACGTTTCCCATGCTGACGCGCGAGGCGCGGCGATAGAGCGGATCACTGCCCGCGGTCGTGAGCAGCACCGCGTCCATGCCGAGCGCGGCGGCGGAGCGGAAGATCGCGCCGATGTTCGTCGGATTCATCACGTTTTCGAGCACGACGAGGCGCCGCGCATCGCGGCAGACGTCCTCGACGCTTTGGAGCTTCGGCCGCCGCATGGCGCAGAGCATGCCGCGCGTCAGGTGAAAGCCGGTGAGCTGTGTCAGCACGGATTCATCAGCGGTGTAAACCGGAATATCTTGACAGCAGCGGGCGAGAATTTCGCGCCCCTTGCCCTGCGTATGCTGCCGCTCCATCAGAAGCGACACCGGCTCACAGCCCGCATCAAGCGCACGGCCGATGACGAGCGGACTTTCCGCGACGAAGAGCGCGTTGTCGGGGTCCGCGCGATTGAGCAGTTGGTTTTCGGTCAGGCGCGCGTAGATGTCGAGCGCGGGATCGGAAAAATCGTGGATTTCGATGATGTTTGCCATAGGTCTTCCTTTTTAAGATTCCAAGATGTTCAGCAGTGCGGCGACGTCCGGCAGAACGAACGTCGGCTGCGGGTCAGCGGTGGGGAGGTCTTCTTCCTTCGTCTCGCCAGAGAGGACGAGCAGCGTGTCGATGCCCGCGTTCGCGCCGCTGGCGATATCCGTGTAGATGCGGTCGCCCACGAGCAGTGTTTCCTGCGCGGAAACGCTCGCCTCAAGCATTGCGAGCTGCGGCATCAGCGGTTCGGGCTTGCCAATGACGATGGGGCGGCGGGAGGTCGCGCGCCAGAGCATTTCGCACATGCTCCCGCAGTCGGGCACGAAGCCGTAGGCCGTCGGGCAGACCCAGTCGGGATTGGTCGCAAGGTAGGGGATGCCTTGTCCGAGCAGGATGCAGGCATCCTCCAGCTTTTGGAATGTCAGCTCGGTGTCGAAGCCCATCAGAAGCGCGTTCGCGTCCTCACGCCGTTCTGCGACGGTAAAGCCAGCCGCGCGGAGCTGTGATTTCATCGACTCCGTACCGCAGACGTAATAGCGTCGGTCTTCTCCGCCGTGCTCGCGGAGATAGTGAATCAGCGCGTCGACCGAGGTGAGAAAATCGGCCGCCTCCGTCGCGACGCCGAGGCGCGTGAGCTTTTTGACGTAGGCCGCTACGCTGCGCGAGGAGTTGTTCGTCAGAAAGCGGTACTGCTCGCCGCGTGCGCGGATGGCAGAGAGCAGCTCGCGGACGCCTTCAAAGAGCCGGTCGCCCAAGTACAGCGTGCCGTCGAGGTCGAAAAGAAAGAGCTTTTTGCGCTGAAGAAGATTATGGTCAACCATCAGTCACGCTTTCTTTTTGCTGTCGATCGCAATGAAGAAGAATGAGCTCACCGCCAGAAGATAGGGGTAGAAGAGGTTTGGGATGATGTCGAACGCCGAGATGGCGTAGCCCAGCTCGTGCGCCGCGGAGATCGCGACGAGCATCTGTGCGCCGTAGGGGATGATTCCCTGGAAGATGCAGGAGAACGTGTCAAGGAGCGATGCGGCCTTGCGCGGGGTGATGCCGTACTCTTCGCTCATCTCCTTGGCGATGGGGTTCGCCATAACAATGGCGACGGTGTTGTTCGCGGTGGCAATGTCCATCGCGCCGACGAGAAGGCCCATGCCGATCTGGCCGCCGCGCTTGCCGCGAAACGCCTTTTTGATCCAGCCGAGCAGCGCTTCAAAGCCGCCGTACTCACGGATCAGCGCACAGATGGCGGAAACTAAGATCGCGACCATCGAGGTTTCAAACATCCCGGCCGCGCCGCTGCCCATGTTTTCGAGCAGCGCCTTGACCGCGAGGATGCCGGTCTGCCCCGTTGCGCCGGTCGCAAGCGCGATGACCGCGCCCGATACGATACCGATGAGCAGCACGACAAAGACGTTGATACCGATGATGCCGCCGATGAGCACGAGCACATAGGGGATGATCTGAATGAGATTGTAGGCAGGGATGGGCGCGGGGTGCACGTCCGCATTCAGCGTCAGCACGAGGATGAGTGCGAGCGACGCGAGCGCGGCGGGGAAGGCGATGTGGAAATTTTCGCGGAATTTGTCCTTCATCGCGCAGCCCTGCCCGTTGCAGGCGGCGATGGTTGTGTCGGAAATGAAGCTCAGATTGTCACCGAACATTGCCCCGCCCATGACGGACGCGACACACAGCGGCAGGGAATAGCCGCTGGCCGCGGCGATGGGGATGGCAATGGGCGTGATGAGCGTGATGGTGCCGACGCTCGTGCCCATCGCGGTGGAGACAAAGCAGCTTACGACGAACAGCACCGCCACGGCGAATTTCGACGGGATGATCGAGAGCATGAAGTACGCAACGCTCTCCGCACTCGAGCGGCCCACGACGCCGACGAACATACCCGCGGCTAAGAAGATGAGCAGCATCGTGATGATGTTCTTATCGCCCACACCATAGCCCATCAGCGTGAGCTTTTCGTCGAACGACAGCGCGCGGTTCTGGCAGCAGGCTACGAGCAGCGCGATGAGAAAGATGACGACGATGGGGATGGAATAAAATCCCATCGGGATTTTGAGCACATACTCAAAGACAAGGCCGAGGCCCAGATATAAGACAAGGAACACTAAGATCGGCAGCAGCGCCGTGGGATTGGCTTTTTTCGACATGGGATGACACTCTCTTTCTCCAAACATAAAAAAAGCTCCTGCGCGGATCTTTTTGTGCGATATGAATTATTATAAGGAGCGTGGAGGACCTTGTCAAGTGAGATTTGCCCAAAATTGAGCGCAAAAGGGCTTGACAGAAGGACTCTAATCTGTTAGTGTACAAATATACTCTAACAGATTAGAGAGGGAACAAGATGGAAACGCCGAAAATTTTTGAGAGCGAATACCGCTTCTGTCAAATCCTGTGGGCACACGAGCCGGTCAAGAGCCGTGAATTGGTCGCGCTCTGCGCCGAGCACCTGGGCTGGAAACCGACGACGACCTACACGGTCATCAAACGGCTCTCTGAGCGCGGGGTGCTGAAAAACGAGAATACCGTCGTCACGTCGCTCATCTCACAAGACGAGGCGCAGACCGCCGAGATCGACGAGCTGCTCGACAAGCGCTTCGACGGCTCGCTGCCCGCGTTCGTCGCCGCGTTTACAAAGTCGAGCCACGTGAGCGACAAAGAGCTTGACGAGGTGCAGAAAATGATCGACCTTTATCGAAAGGAGAATCATCATGGATGACGTCTTTTTGAAGCTCGTGAACCTCAGCATCAGCGCAAGCTGGCTCATTCTGGCGGTGCTCGTGCTGCGGGTTGTCCTCAAAAAAGCGCCGAAGTGGGTCATGCCGCTTCTCTGGGGTGTGGTCGCACTGCGGCTTGTCTGCCTGTTTTCGATTGAAAGCGCGCTCTCGCTCATCCCGAGCGCCGAGACCATCCCAAGCGAGATCGTGACCGAAACGCGCGAGCCGGTGCTCTACGAGCAGGCGACGCTTGACATCGTCACGAATCCGACGCTGCCTTCGGCGGCGGAGGTCCCCGTCGGCGTGAGCCGCCAGCAGGCGCAGGTCGATTTCAACATCTACAGCGTCCTCTGGCTCGCCGGCATGGCGGCGCTGCTCGTCCACGCGCTCGTGAGTGCGGGAAAGCTGAAAAGAAAGCTCGCAACGGCGATTTTGCTGCGAGATAACATCTACGAGAGCGAATTTGTCGATTCGCCGTTCGTCTTCGGCGTGGTGAAGCCGAACATTTATCTTCCCATGCACATGGACGAGGGGACGGCGGCGTATGTCATCGCGCACGAGCGCGCGCACCTCGCCCGCCGCGACCACTGGTGGAAGGTGCTCGGCTACCTCGTGCTCGCGCTGCACTGGTTCAACCCGCTGGTGTGGGTCGCCTACATCCTCTTCTGCCGCGACATCGAACTCGCGTGCGATGAAAAAGTCGTTAAGGGGCTGGACGGTGCGGCACGCGCGGACTATTCGCAGGCGCTATTATCCTGCGCCGCGCCGAAAAGAGCCGTCGCGGCCTGCCCGCTGGCATTCGGCGAGGGGAACATCAAAACGCGCGTGAAAAGCGCACTGCACTACAAAAAGCCCGCGTTTTGGGTCGCCGCCGCGGCGGTGCTCGCGGTTGTGATCATGGCCGTGTGCTTTTTGACGAATCCGAGGTCGGAGCGCGGCAGCCTTGTCTGGGCGCAGAAGCTGAATGCGGCGGACGTTGCGTCAATCGAGCTCTACGTTCCGGCGGAAGGGGAGGCGCGGCAGTATAAAAAACTCGATACGGAAGAAATGGCACAGGCAGTCGAACTGATCAACAGCAGCCGCGGCACATATATCGAAAAACCGGAGACGGTTTACGCCAGCTTGCCGGTGTGGTTCCTTCTCACGATGGACGACGGCACGGTGCATGCTGTCGGCAGCGTAGTGGGCCATTATCTGATCATCGACGGCGATACTTTTGATGCGGACGTCGAGAATCAGGCGGAATGGGAAAACTATGTGCTAAAGGGCGATTCGGCAAGTCCGATCGACATGGCAGACCGGCTGTCGTATGCACTCTATGGGATGACAACGGGGGTGTATACGCTCGGCGAGGCCGTTTTCGAGGATTCCGTCTGGGAAACCAGCTATGAGGAGACCTTTGCCAATACGAAGTCCACGCCCGAGCTGTGGCTTTCCTCCGCACTTGGCACGGACATGACCGGTATTCTGTACGGTACAGTGACGGCGGCGAGAGGATACAGCTACCGCTTTTCGGAGTGGGAGGAGATCGACCTGACCGTGAGCAACTTCGACTGGCTGTTCCGCAGCGGAAGCGGCGAAGATTGGAACGGCACGAGCGCTGCGAAGCTGCGCCGAGAAAATGTGCGCGCCTGGCGCGGCACGAGAACGGCTGAGGACGACAATGCGACGGCCCCGCTTGAGAGATATCTCCGCTGGGATGAGCTTGCGGCGATGGACCAGTGGCTCTTATTGCAGCAGAAGGACGGCAGCCTTTACCTTGTGATGGGCTATCGCAGCGGGGGACTTCCCTACAGCGGGGCGCATCCCTACCGCTGGATCGTCCGCCTGAACGGCGGCGCGACCGAGCTGACCCGCGCTGACCTGAACGGCGACGGGATCGAGGAAGTGATCTCCTATACCGGCACTTCCACGCAGAAGCCGTACCGGCTGCGGGTGAGCGATCAGAGCGGCGAAGAGCTCTGGAGCGCGGAGCTGGGGCTGGCGCACGCAGGCTGGAGCAGCTATTTCCTCTATCGCGACAGCGTCAAGACGGCGCTATTGTGCTACGAGCCGACGATGTATCAGGGCGAGGCGTCGTATTCCTATAGGCTCTTTCTGCTCAGCGGAAGCGAGACGACCACGCTGGCGGAGAATTCGGTGAGCTTCAGCATAAATCCCGATTCCAAAGACCCATGGCCCGCCGAGGCACAGAAATTCGCGGACGAGGTCAACAGGCTTTTAGATCAGAGCGAGCTTTTATTCTCCACGCTGAACGGCGAGCTGCACTGTTACGGCGACGACGCAGTCATCCGCTGCACAGATCCGTCGGAGAGCGACGGCAGCAGGACGCTGATGTCCGCCGACCTCGACAATGACGGCAGAGCGGAGCGGATTGTATGCAAGAACACGTTCGGCGTCTATGAGCTGTGCATCATCGATGACAACGGCGAGGAAATGATGCGCGAGCGCATGTCGGAGGGTGACGTGTACCTCCTTTGCCGTGAAAACGGGCGCGACATGCTACTGCTGTATCACTTGATCAAGGGCAAATATCAGGGCAGAAGCAGCTATTACGGCTATTACTATGGACTTTACACCTATGACGGCGGCAGCTGTCACGTTGTGGAAAATGCCAATGCGGGCATTTATCTGAATCCGACCGATGGCCAGAACGGCGAGTGGGGCAAAGCGGAGGAAGTATTTGCCGCGCGCGTCAATGCGCTGATAGCCCAGAGCGAATTCCTTGTCGCTTGGCAGGATGGCGAGCTCATTTTGACGAGCGAGGTGTATCGCTGGTACTGCGTATCGCCGAGAAAGCTCACGGCGACGCTGGACAGCACGACGGTCAGTTTCGGCAAAAAGAGCTGGGACTTTGCCGGGCAATACCCGTCGCTCAGCGGCTTTGAGGGCAGCGAGACGGTGGGTAACTACCTTGTGGTGACGGGACGTCTGGGGAAGAAAAACGACCTCTATGTGGTGTTCAACGCCATAGACGGCACGCTGCTTAAGACCTTCCCCGGCAACAACCTTATCTGGCAAGGGAATGACCTTTCCACCGCCGTCTACTCCTACCGGTCGGACGTCTACGCGCTCAACGGGACGAAGCTCACCGCGCTCGAACTCGCGAGCGGCGAGGAGATCAGCGGCCTCGCCTTTGCGCCCGACGGCGTGTCGATCATTGCGACGGTCTCCGGCAAGAGCGGCGAGCATAAGGTGACGGTCACGCGCGAGGGCAGCGCGTAGCAGACCTCGCTCACCGACTGGACGGAGGGCGACGGCGCGGAGCGCACGTACTTCGCCCCTGTCGGGATCGAGGGGAACGAGACATTTCTGGCGACGGTCGGCGTGAGCTACCGGCTGGAACAGCAGTCGGACGGCACATCCCGCATCGCGGAGATCACAGGCGCGCAAGGGCTTACGCTGCCGCGCTACCGTCGCGGCTGGGTCAGCGTGGACGAAAAGGCAGACGTCCTGGACGCCGTGATCGCGGACGACGGCAAGAGCGCCGACGTGACGGTGCAGTATTACGCGAGCCTTGGGTCGGGGTACCAGACGTACACGGCGATGGTTCATATTGTCGCACCGTAGGAGGTGCGAGGGGGCCCCACACCGTGTGGGGATGCGACAAGGGGGGATGTTCTCTTTCCTCGGAAAGAGAACATCCCCCCTTACACCCCCCAAGAGAAAGGGACGAGGGGCCTTCCCCCTCGACCCCGCACATTGCAGGTTTGCAGCTCGAAGAGCTGCGCAGCCTGCGGAATCAGGTGCGGTGTACATGGCTTCGCCATGAATCCCCCACGTTTCGTTACGTCTTGCAACCGCGCCTTACTATCGTGAGGCGCGTGTGACGCTACCTCGGCGGCAGACTGCGTGCCAAATGCGGCATTGCTGCGCTCGCCGCATTGTGGAGACTGGCGGTAAACGGAAATTAGGCTGTACTTCTACAAGATGGGCAGAGCGGCACCCGCAAGGGGTGTGCCGCATCCGTAAGGCGGCAGAGCCGCCAACGGCTGCGCAACAGCGGATAGTAGGAGCAGAGGCAAGTCGTATAGCAACTCTAAACGCGGCAACGCCGCGCGCAGGCATTTCCATTCCGGAGGCAAGAGACTTGCGCAAGCCTGAGACTGCCAATCTAAGCCTTTCTCTTGGGGTTCCAAAGGGGGATATTCTCTTTTGTGAAAGAGAATATCCCCCTTTGACTGCGTGCCGCAGAGACTGCGGCATTCCTCCGTGAACCACGGAATTGTTACTGAAATGATCAGTGAATATTCAAAACGCCGTCTTCGTTTTGGAAGAGGACAAAATAATCCTGCACGCGCTCGAACGGTGCGTTGTAGAGGAGGGGCCTGTTGACGTTGAAGTCCTGATAATCGCGCGCGGTCTTCACGGGGTACTGGAAGCGGCCGTTCTGGTGGACATAATAGAATAGTCCCTCGAATTTGGTGAACTCGTCGATGTTGTTGGAGAGGGCGCAGGCGACGTAGCCGCGCTGGTTCGTGCCATCGTTCGGGAAAGAGACGTCGGCGCAGTAGAGCTGCCGGAAGCAGTTCTCGTACCAGCTGCTAAGGTTGACCTGATCGGTGCCAGGATCGATGTAGGGGGCGGTGTAGGTCGCGCCGTCCGGACCGTCATAGAGCACCTGACCGGAGAACTCTTTGGCAAACCAGCGGCTGTTGTCGTGGTTAGGCTCGAACGCAAGGCTCTCTGTGCCGTAAAAGCGCACGCCATCGTCCCAGCGAAAATGACAGGCGACGAATAGCCGGTCAAAGGGCCGTTGGACGGCAACGATGGTCAGGTGGAAGGCGTCATTCGTCTGCGGCTTATTGGAGTAGTTGATATAAGCGCTGCCTGTGCACTCTTTGATGACCACGTGCTCAGCGCGGAGGCAGGTGAGAAGGTCTTCATCGGAAAGGTCGTTGAGCTCGGATTCGGGATAGCCGAGGGCGAGGAGCCTTTCATGGGCTTCAATCACCTGTGCGTCGGTGCTGGCCTCTTTGGGCGTCCAGTCCATGCGGTAGGAGCCGAAAAACAGGAAGCCACAGGCAATGACGACAGCGAGGACGGTGAGCAGCGAGCCGACGAGCTTGTGATTTGAGAAGCGCTCCTTGATCGGCATGATGGCGCAGCCCTGCGCGGCCATCGACTTCGAGAGCTTTTTGAGGCGGACGACCAGGTAGAAATACCAGACGAGGTAAGCGCCGAGCAACAGGGAAAGCGAGGCAAACAATGCCGCTGCGACATAGAGCAGAATGTACCAGAGCAATAGAGCGCCCGCGGCGGGGGCGGCAGGCGGCGTTATGCCTGCGTCGCGCTGCATATCGAGCAGGCCCTGCCAGAGGCAGAAGAGCAGCACGAGCCGCACGGCGGCGGCAACGACGGTGAAAAATGCCGCCAGGCCGGTGTCCGCACGGTAGATCACGGCATCCTGCCCAAGCTCAACAAAAAGGAGCAGCATGTGCAGGCAGGCGCAGACATAGCCCGCGCGAAGAAAGCCGTTGACCCGCCGCAGGGCGCGGAAGCCGACGAGCAGGCAGAATGTGCCGACCAGCGGCAGCAGCACGTCGAGGTTCCAGAAATTCAGCGTCACGCCGGTGACGGCGAGGCCGCCGGCGATCAAGCCCATCGCGCGGCAGAAGGGCGAATCGCTCACATCGGCCATCTCCCGCGCGGGCGTGAGGGCCTCGGCCGGTTCCTCCTGTGCGGGAGCGTCGGCGGACGGTTCGGGCGGGGGAGTTTGCGGCAGATCAGGAAAGACTTGGCCGGTCATGCGAATTCCTCCTTGGCGTTATGTGAACAGAATCATAAGATCGAGACAACGAGCCGCCAGACAGGCTCGGCCAGATAATAGCCGAGAACAGCGGAAGCCAGATTGGCGGTAATCGCATAGGCCGCGGCGCGGCCTTTGCTGTGGCCGGTGAGAAAGCCGCAGCCGGCGTAGAGATACAGCTCGACAAGCAAAATGATGAGTTCCGCCGGAAGCAGGAAGAAAAAGAAATACCAAGCGCTCACGCCGCTGTGTGCGGCGACAGATACAGATGCGACGGCTAAAAAACCTTGTGTCAGAACGTTGACAAGTAAAAACACTTCCCAGTTTTTCTTCCACGAATAGCGGAACAGAAGCAGCAGCGCGCCCTCGATGAGAAACGTCGGCACGAGCGTTGCGACAAATTGCAGCAAGTAGCCGGGGATGGTCGAGGGAACGGAAACGGTGACTGCCGACGTATCGTCCGACCAGTTGACCGTGACGGACGATTGCAGAACGCGGCGATTGAGTATATCGGAGACCCAGACCTTGCCGGATTCGGTGACGAGGATGATGCGGTAGGTGCTCGGCACACCGACGTAGCCGAACCGGTGCAGTGCATTGCCAGAGGCGTCCGTTCCTCTGGAAAAGAGATGGCTGAAGATCGGTGCGCCGAAGGTCCCCTGTGCCGTGCAGGCGTGCCATCCGGCGGGAATATTGTCGAGCAGCAGGGCGAGGAGATCTTCGTTGAGCGGGACGGTGGTCTCGCTGCCGTCACTGTTCGTGATGACGGTGCTCTGTTTCAAGCGGCTGTTGCCCTCGCTCGCGTCCCAGTTGCCCTCGGCGAGCAGGTCGAGGTAGTAGGGTTCCTGCGGCGCGTCTTTGACGCGCACGATGAGTAGGGGCTTTGGCCCTGAGTCAGCAAAGGCAAAGGTTGTGAGCGCAAGAGATGCGAGGAGCGCGCAAACAAGCGTGCGAAGAGATTTTCGTTTCATCCAAATTTCCTCCTTTTGTGTGTGGGGTGTTCCATCTTTCAACCATATAGACGCAAAAGATAACAAAAAAGTTCACGCTTTTACAAATTTTATCATAAAATGCCGCGCTGCGGGAAAAAGTTCTGGTGGGGCGTTGTACTTTTTTCATATTCTGCTACAATGGGGGAGAGAAAGAAGCGCATTGGGGGAACGGGTATGAAATGGTATGCGATCGGCAAGACGCTGACGCCACTGGACCGCGCGCCGGAGAGCGGCGCGGCGGTGGTGCTGCTGAATTCGGACGAGTTGGCGCACGAAACGGCGCTGCCGGGACTCGAAGCGGTGCTGCACCATACGCCGAGCGCGCGGGACGCGCACGTCTGCAAGGCGGAGGTGCGCTCCAACTGTCTGAGCGGAACGCTCGCACTGCCGCGCGGCCGCAGGGACGGCACACGCCTTTGCTGCGGCTATCTCGTGACGAAGGACCGCGTGGTGCTGGTGGACGACGGAGAGATGGCCGAGCCTTATTTGAAACGCATCGTCAAGGAAAAACGCCTGACAGAAAACAGCGTCGGACGATTTCTCTACGACTTCTTCGAGCTGCTGATCGCCAGGGACCTGCACCGCCTCGAGGAGATCGAAGACCGCGCGACGGCGCTGGAAGAACGCGTGCTCGCGGGCGAGCTGGAGGAATTCAGCACCCCGATGAGCGAGCTGCGCAAGGAGACGATGGCCTGGTACCGCTACTACTCCCAGCTCGACGACGTGGCGTGCGAGCTGCGGGAAAATGAGAACGGCTACTTTTCGGATGAGGAGTGCGGACTGTTCCGATTATTTGAAGAGCGCGTCATCCGCCTGCGCGAGGAATCGCAGCTGCTGCGCGAATACTGCACGCAGATCCAGTCGCTGTTCCAGTCGGAGATCGACATCCGGCAGAATCGCATCATGCAGATTCTGACCATCGTGACGACGATCTTCCTGCCGCTGACACTGCTGGTCGGCTGGTACGGCATGAACTTTTCCGGCATGCCGGAGCTGCACTGGAAATACGGCTACCCCGCGATCATTCTTGTGAGCGTCGCCGTGGTGGTGCTGAGCCTGTGGGTGTGCAAAAAGAAAAAATTCTGGTAAGAAAAAAGGAACGGCACGAGCCGTTCCTTTTTCTTTTGATAGGAGTCACTTTTTATCGAAGTAGTAGTCGCGGAAGTTGTGGTATTGCGCGGCGTAGTAGCGCAGCAGGCGATAGAGTCGAGAGAGCGGCAGATCGCCCTTGCAGAAGAGCGTGTGCGTGCCCTTGAACTGCTTGAGCTCGTCGGAGAGCTCCTGATCCTTGACATAGCGGCGCAGAATGCCGGTCGGCACGTTCTGCCAGAGGGCGACGGTGTGGTTGTAGACGCAGTCCTCGCGCTTGCCGTAGACGACATCGTTAGTCAGGAGCTTCATCATGTTCAGCCCCGCGGCACGGCAGAAATAGCTGCTGCGGCCAAGGCGCGGGTTGATCTCGAAGAGCACGTAGCGGCCCGTGCGGGAATCGTACTTCATGTCGATGTTCGAAAAACCGACGTAGCCGAGCTTTTCGAGAAACTCCTGCATTTTGTCATACAACGCCTGATCGCCGCGCGAGATGATGGCGGCATAGTTGCCGACGGACTTGGGGTCGTAGTATTCGAGCACCGGCTGGCCGAGGCACATCGCGCGCACATGGCCGTCAAGGTCCGAATAGCTGTTGAGCACGCGCATCGCGTTGTCGCCGCCGGGGATAAACTCCTGCAAAATGAGCTTGCCGCGGTAGTCCGACTGGTTCATGCTGTGGACCATCGTGAGGTACTGCTCGCGCGTGTCGAAGAAGAAGACCTTTTTCTGCCCCTCAAAATGGCAGCGGAGATAGTCGAGTGCATTGGAATTCTCGGGCTTGACGACGATGGGAAAGTCGAACGGAAGGCGGTCGACGACGCTCTCGCGCTCCTCAGGAGAGGCGACGACGGTCTTGGGATAGTCCATGCCGTACTGCTCGCAGAGGGCGTAGAACTTGTCTTTCGTGTCGAACGTTTCAAGCAGCTCATCCGAGATGAAGCGGTTGGCGATGAGCCCCTCGAAATGGTCGTAGTGGCGGCAGAGAAGACCCGTGTAATAGTCCGAGCAGGGGATGACGAGCAGCTTTTCATAGTCCTGTGCGCACTGCTTCAGCACACCGAGCAGCGCGCCGGGGAAGACCTCCTCGCGCTCAAAATCCGGGATAATGCGGCAGAGAAACAGGTGTGAGCTGCGCGTGGGCACGAGCTGCTGCGTGCACAGCAGCAGCGGTGTGACGTGATAGGCCTCCTGGAAGAGACGCGCCGTGCCGTAGGCGTTTTCGTCGCTGCCGAGGATGATGGGCAAAAAGTCCTTTTTTGCCTTTTTGGCGCTGCTCGCCGGCGCGGCGGGATGGACCTTGTCGTATTCGGCGAGGTATTTGAGTGTGAGCTCGACGTCGCTCGGGTAGGGGACGAAGACGCTGCCGCGCTTCATCGTTGTCTCTTCTCCCTTGCCGGTCAGCAGAATGACGCGCGCGTCCTTGCCGTCCAGAATTGCGCGGCGGATGCACTCGGCGCGGTCCTCGAGCACAAGGTGCGGGCAGGCAACGTGCTTTTCAATGTCGGCGGCGATCTGCGCGAACGGCTCTTCGCCGGAGTCCTCCTCGGTGATGAAGACGAAGTCGCAGTTCTGCCCGCTCAGCTCGCCGAGGTCTTTTCTGCGCTGGAGCGCGTGGGAGCCGGGGCAGCCGAAGACGGAGATCATCTGGCGGCCGGGGTATTCGATCTTCGTCGAGCGGTAGAGCGCGTCAAAGCTCATGCGGTTGTGCGCGTAGTCGACGATGACGGTGACGTTCTTGTCGCGGCTCTCGTAGATCTGCATGCGGCCCGCGGCGCGCGCCTTGCGAAGGCCCGAGCGCACATACTCCTCCGGCACGTCGAGCACCATACAGATGGCCATGGCAGCGAGGGCGTTGGAGATGTTGAAAAGGCCGGGCATCGTGATGGAAAATTCACCGTTGTACTTGAGCGAGGAAACCGTGAAGTAGAGCCCGTCGCTGCGCTTTTCCACATGCTGGCAGGAGACAGTGTCGCTTTCGTGTGAGCCAAACGTGATGAGGTTGCAGCGGTCCTTGGCGTATTCGATGACGCGGTCCGAGTACTTGGCGTCGGTATTGACGCAGCCGAAGCGGCAGGAGTCGAAAATTTTGAGCTTGGAATTGAAGTAGTCTTCAAAATCCGGGTGCTCGATGGGACTAATGTGGTCGCTGCCGATGTTCAAAAACGCGGCGACATCGTACGTGATGCCGCGCACGCGGCCGTATTTAAGCGCCTGCGACGAGGCCTCCATCACAAGATGTGAAATGCCGCTTTCATAGGCGTTTTCAAAGTGCTGGTAGAGCTCAAGCACCTCGGGCGTGGTGATGTGGGATTCCTCGGTGCTCTTGCCGTCGTAGTTGTCGATGGAGGAGAGAATGGCGCACTCGGGCATCGACTGCGCGCGCAGCCAGTCATTTAAGATGTAGCGCACGTAGTAGGCCGTGGTGCTCTTGCCCTTCGTGCCCGTGATGCCGACGCTTGTGAGCTTGTCCGTCACATGGTTGTAAAAGAGCTGACCGAGCACGACAAGGGAATAGCGAATGTCGTTGACAAGAAGACAGGGCGCGTCCACATTGTGCTTTTTCTCGGCGACGTAGGCGATCGCGCCGCGCGAGAGTGCGTCGCACAGGTACTCTTCCTTGAAGTGTGCGCCCTTGCAGATGAAAAGCGCGTCCTTGCTCAGTGCGCGCGTATCGTAGGTGAGGCAGTGGATCTCACGCGCGGCGAGCTCGTCGCTCACGGTGCTTTCGACCAGAATGCCCGCGTCGCGCAGCGCATCGACATATTCTCTCAGTGTGTGAACGGTATTCATAAATAGCTCCTTTAGGTCTTGCTTTTTCGGCAGGACGGGATAAAATATAGGCGATATCGCGTCAGATCGACACGATATTGGCAAGCAAACTCATTTCCGAAGGGGGAACCAACATGACTTATCAGCAAGTGCTGGAAAACGCAAGGACCTGCATCGGCCCTTACTGCAAGGCGTGCAATGACTGCAACGGCAAGGTTTGCCGCAACACGATGCCCGGCCCCGGCGCCAAGGGCGAGGGCACGGGCTTTATCCGCAACGCAGAAAAGTGGCGTGAGATCTGCGTCAACATGGACACCATCTGCGAAAATTCACAGGTGGACACCTCATTCACGCTCTTTGGCCGGACGTTTGAGATTCCGGCGTTCGCCGCGCCGGTGGGCGCGATGCGTCTTCACTACGGGGACAAATACGACGATCTTACATACAATGATATCCTTGTGCGTGCGTGCGCAAACGCGGGCATCCTCGCTTTCACCGGCGACGGTACCGACCCGAAGGTCGTCGAGGGTGCGGCTGCGGCGCTCAAGGGCAATGGCGGCTGCGGCGTGCCGACCATCAAGCCGTGGGATATGGATACAATTCGCGAAAAGTTCGCGCTCGTGCAGGAAGCCGAGCCCTTCGCCATCGCAATGGACATCGACGCGGCGGGTCTGCCGTTTTTGCAGGGGCTGACGCCGCCGGCCGGCAGCAAGAGCGTCGAGGAGTTAAAGCAGATCGTCTCCTGGGCGCAGCGTCCGTTCATTCTGAAGGGCATCATGACCGCCCGCGGCGCGGAAAAGGCGCTGGAAGCGGGCGCGAGCGGCATCGTCGTTTCAAACCACGGCGGCCGTGTGCTTGACCATTGCCCCGCGACGGCGGAGGTGCTGCCGGAGATCGTCGATGCCGTCGGCGGCAAGATGACGATTTTTGTCGACGGCGCAATCCGCAGCGGTATGGACATGTTCAAGGCGCTCGCGCTCGGTGCGGACGCGGTGCTCATCGGCCGCCCGTTTGTTACCACCGTCTATGGCGGCGGGGAGGAGGGCGTGCAGCTCTACGTCCAGAAGCTCAAAGCCGAGCTTGCCGACACGATGCGCATGTGCGGCGCGCACTCGCTCGCGGAGATCAAGCGCTCCATGCTGTTCGGCTTCTGACGAGCATATATCACATAGTATAGCACTGTAAGAAAAGGCTGACAAGGGAAAAACAAAAGAAGGGGACGGCGAAATTGAGCCGTTCCTTTCTTGCTTTCTTTTGCTGTATATAATATTATTGAAAGCAGGAACAAAATTGCCGCGCTGAACGTCTGAGAAAATATAGAGCCCCTTCTAAACCGTTTGATTTGGAGGAAAGTGCAATGAAAAAGGCAACGAGCTGTATCTGGCTCATCACACTGACAGCGCTGGCGCTACTTTCTCTCGGCGGCTGCGCGCAGGAAAAAGAGGAGAATACCGAAGAAAACGACCCGCAGGCGCGGGAGGCGATCCTGCAATGCTGCGAGACGATCTTCGGCAGCACGGAGGAAACAGGCGCCTATCACATCCGCGTGACGGACGAGCGGGACGGCGGGCGCGTGGATGAATACGACTGCCCACGCGGTGCAGACGAGCAGGGCTATGGCAATTCGCCTGTATATGCGCTGAGTGAACCGTCGATGTACGGCGACGAGCCGTGGTATGCGGCGGTAGAGCAGGATTGGGACGATTGCCGCAATGGGATCGTTGCGGAGATTTCTTATGGGGAAGATGCGATCGCGTTCATTCCGCCCTGGGGAGCAATGAAACCGGATGCAGAGTACGAGCATCCGGGCGGCAATGTGCTGCGGCTGACGCGAAACGGCGAGACTACCTATTATAAAAGCAGTACGACGCACGCGGCGCAGCTCCTGTTCGGCTATGCGCAGGACGCGGTGATGAAAGAACTATATGACCTGCACGTTCCTGGTACGGAGACGGACTACGAGAATATCGCAAACGAGTTCTGTGCGCAGTTCGCCGCCGGTCTGAACGCCGCGCCGCGCTGGTTCAGCGGGAAACCGGATGACGCGGCGGCAGCGGTGAAGGAGCGCGTGTTCGACGCGTATTACGGAACGGACTACCCGAATTTCTGCTTCGGCTTTGGCGTGATGATGCGCTTTGATGACCCGGAGTCCTCACAGCGCTATCAATGGGAGGCCGGCAGCGGCATGAACGAGCCGACGGGTGAAGGCAAGTACGGCGATTATTTCAGCTGGGGTATGGCTGCGGACGCATGCAGAGATGAAGCGGGAAACTGGTACGTTGCCGGTACATGGACGGGCGGCGGTGGAATCTGGCTGCCGTACATCGGCAGCAGTTGGGACTCCGCGCAGAACGATGCAACGGCGGCACAGCTCATAGACTGCTGGTTTTTGTCGGCGGGCGAGTCGCACGAGTGGCGGCTCCCCAATATGCTCTACGCCCGCCCGGGCGCAGAACTGCGCAAAGCGTTTGCCGCGCTCACACCCGAACAGGCGGCGGAACTGGAGACAGGTCTGCGCGCCGTATGGGACGATCCGCTGTATGCAGAGAGTTTTCCGGGCGGCTTTGACGCAAAGTGCAATGCAGACTGAAAAGCATTGATGCAGAAACAGACACCGGTGCTGTGGGAAAGCAACAGGAGAGGGTGGGAAGGCGGCCTCTCCTGTTGTTCGTTTCTTGCTGCCTCAAAAGGAATTTGAAGAAAAAACGAAAAGTTTGGAAAAAACTGTTGACAAACGCTGACCCACGTGCTAAGATAACACCTGTTCCGCGAATGGAGCGTGCACCTTGTAAATTAAACAACGAAACTTTGACAAGCACCAGATGAAAAACTGTGCGAAATGCACAGAGCTTGCGAGGAGGACGGTTAAGTCAATTACGTCTGAATCGTAAGGATAAAAAGTTTTAAGCTATGACAAATAGCTCGATAAAGATTTAAGAAGCTTCGGCTTTTTAGATACCATTTTATTGAGAGTTTGATCCTGGCTCAGGACGAACGCTGGCGGCGTGCTTAACACATGCAAG
>OLOU01000243.1_pt1 | contig 51577 bp, 32 predicted proteins | sample 1672101 | NCBI WGS metagenome assembly OLOU01 (sample SAMEA3136645, study PRJEB25190) | human gut metagenome | biome: human gut; feature: human-associated habitat; material: faeces | place: Austria | collected 2013
AGTAAAGACTCCTTTCCCGAGTCTGGATGTAAGTCATTGTCATAAAGCCGCTTTCTGGACCGAAGTTGCAGGAGCAGCAAGCTACAATGTCATTTTCGACGACCAGGACGTAGTTTCCACTACGGAGAAGGAGATGGCATGGGACAACTTGGAGACAAACTCTACCCATACGCTCAAGGTTCAAGCCGTTTCTGCTGACAAGAATGCGTTCAAGGATTCTGAATGGAGTGCTGCTGTCCTCACCACCACCGAGGACACGGAACTCGACACACCTTTCACCATGAGTTTTCACGACGTCACATTCTACAATGCGCAGGTGACCGTCAATGCCGGCAACTATACCGACAAGTATTTCTTCAATGTTACACCTAAAGTGCTGTTTGACAAGGACTACAATGGCGACGTACGTGCATTTGCAGAGGATTATGTCGCCCAAGTCAAGCAGTTGGCTGAACTCAGCGAGAAGACCTTCGGGGACATGTATCTCATCCTCAGCTATTCCGGCAAAATGGAAGGAACAGTACCTTCACTGGCTTCCGAGACTGAGTACATCGCCATAGTTTTCGGTGTGGACATCAACGGTCTTATCACCACGGGAGTAGCATCAGAGACATTCAAGACAGAGAAGGACCCTGGCGTACAGAAATCCGATATGACATTTGAAATCAATGTCGAACAGCCGTCAGAGACCTCCGCAGTAATCGAAGTGACGCCGTCAAAAGATGACGAGTATTATTTCTTCACTGCGATAAACAAGTCCCAGTTATCTACGACTGTGGGTGGGGACACCGACGAAGCCATCTTGAACTACTACTCCAAGTTGTTCGACGCTCATCTGAAAGACGAATCCTTCGAAGAGTTTGCAAGCAAGAACTTCTCCAAGGGAAAGGATTCCTACAACTTTGCAGACTTGCCTGACAACAGTGACTTTCTGGTAGTTGCATTCGGCGTGACATACCACGGTGAAATATGTATGGCGACCACTGACCTTGCCAGAAAAGAGTTCAAGACAGGGGAAGGCGTTCAGAAGCCGGGCGAGAAGGACATTGAAATCGTAGTGAACAAGCTCACAGCCACGGACTTGGAGTTCACAGTCGTTCCGTCTGACGACAAACTTTACTTCGTATATGACTGGTGTTCTTATGACGAATTCAAGGGCCTCACGGATGAGGAAATCATGACAAAAGTCATAAAAGAAAGAAGCGGAGAAGGCATGTTCTGGTATACTGCCAGCACAGGCTCTATGACTAGACACAACTTCAATCCATTGACCACCGGCAAGGAGTATATCATCTATGCATTCTATGTGGAAAAAGACCCGAACAACGAATATAGTGCCGTTCCGTCAAGCGGTCTGTTCAAGAAAATCGTAGTTCCTGGAGAAGGCGAGGCTCAGGAGCCGGCTCTTTCTTTCACTATCTCCGAGGATGAAGTGACCACTTCATCGCTCAAGGCGACGGTAACGCCATCTGACGCAACCGCAAAGTATTTCAGCTATGTATTGGAAGCATCCAAATGCAGTGAAAAGACTGATGAGGAAATCGTCAAGGCTGTGAAAAACGAACTTGGATACGAAATCTACGTATACGAGAAGACAGGTACTACCGTAGTTTCCAAGAGTGGACTGAAATCCAATACCGAATACTACGTGGTAGCCTTCGGAGTGGATCCGGACAAGGATTACGCTGCTACCACTTCTGTGACCAAGAGGCTGTTCAAGACCAAGGTCGAGAGCACAACTCCTCCTTCCGGAGAAAAGGCTATCGATATCAATGTCAAGGAAATTACAGCAACCAAGATTTCTGTAGATTTCATACCTGGAGATCCTGATATGGAGTACGTGGCAAGTATCTACAAGGCTGCCAAATTCGAAGGAATGAGTGACGAGCAGATCATCAAGTCTGTTTCAGAAGAATTTGCCTACGAAATTGTTTATGGGGCGGGCGAGCTCCCTAAAGGCAACTACAACAAGTCCTTTGTTGAACTCGCTGCTAATACCGAATATGTCATCGTGGCATTCGGCGTAAAGAACGGCAGCGTCATCACCGGGCTCTTCAAACAGTCAGTGACTACCCCTGCCGAATAACATTTCGACACACATATTGAAAGATTCAGCCCGGCACGAAGATGTACCGGGCTGATTTTTTTAGAAACGATATGCAACAAATTCAATCATTGCCCGTCAAGAGTATAGAAGATTTGATAGATTTGCAGTGCAAGCGGTGAAAAGTATATGGGCATTGATGACAAAAAAGCTACGGAACTGTTCCGGCAATACGGTAAAAGGCTGTACAATACGGCCTTGCGCATCACATTGTCATCAAGCGAGGCGGAAGAAATCATGCAGGAGACATTGATCCGATTCATCACGGGCGGCAGGAGACCTGACGATGAATGGGCGTGGCTGCGGCGGATGTGCATAAACAGATCGATAGACTTCCTGCGCCGCGAAAAGCGCTTCGTGAATATCGACGACGCCTTCGCTTCCGCCGAACCTGTTCTTGCCGATGACAATGAAGAGGTCTGGTCCGGATTGGACGGAAAAGTGTTCCCGATGGTGATGGACCTGCTGAAGGCAATGCCGGACGGATACCGGACGATATTGACATTGAAGCTTATAGAAGACATTGATTATAAAGAGATTGCGTCAATGCTGGGAATCAGCGAGTCCTCTGTCCGAAGTCAATACCTCAGAGGCCGCAGAAAACTTGCAGAGAGGCTAAGAGAAAAATTGAAAGTCAATGATTATGAATGATATAGAAAAATATTTCGACAACTATAGAAGCCTTGCAGATGAGGCCGGAGCAGATCCGTCCGTCTCCGAGCAGGATTTTCTTGGGCGGCTCCATAAAGAGCGTGCAAGGAAACGTTTCCGCAGACGTACAATTGCATTGACCTTTGTCGGGATGGCGGCAGCATTGACAATTCTCGTCATTCTGCGATGGCCGGAGGCTCAGGTCGATCCGGTCGAGGTCTATATGACGAACTATCGGGAAGGCGTGGCGCCGCTGCTTTCGGAGGTACGGGAGATGGAGATGTCTTCCGAGCTGTGCAGGGAAATGGACTTGTCGGAGGTCATTGAGGAGCTGCTGAATTCTCCGGGCAGCATGATCGGGGGGCTTGACGGCCTTGGAAATGCTGAAAAACTGGAGGTTACGAGGAAGTATTGCGACAGCAGCCTGGAAGAAATCAGGGCCCTGTACGACGAATGTTGTCAGGCATATTATACTGGTGCTCAGAATGTTAATGAAATCTAAATTATCAATGTTATGAAAAAGAATCTTTTTGTGCTGATATTGCTTTGCGCGATGTCCGTGATTCAGGTCAATGCTGGTGAAAATCCTGCTGTGAGACGGGAATATTATTTTACGTCTTTCAATGCTATCCGTACCGTGTCTGACGGCCAGACGGTTTCCGGAAGGGGCCGATTCGTCTCTACAAATTATAAAATATCATTGGTCAAGTCGGATCACTATAAAGTCATTATGGAAGTGTGGGACAGTGATGACATCGACCTGTTTGAAATCAGGCAGACCGGAAGCGCCCTGGAACTGGTAAAGAAAATGAAGAAGTATCCGTATCGCAGTTCGAATGTAAGTATCCCGAGCGCGACCGTAACCATATATACACCTGAGTTTCCGAGCGTTACGTTGAGCGGGAACTCTCAGATGAGTGTGTCAGGCGGCGCGTTTTCGGGTGAGAGCCTGGCGGTCAACCTGTCCGGAATAACTAAAATCGAAGGGCTTTCCGGAACGTGGGACAAGGCAACTATCACTATGAGCGGTTCCACTAAGATTGACAACCTGACCTTGACGTCCGCTTCTTGCCATATCACGTGCAGTGGAGTTGCTGAGATAGGCGGCATTTCCTCGATAAATTCGGATAAGGTAGTCTTGTCCATGTCGGGTACGTCCAAGATCAGTCTGGAGAATTTCCGTTCTGAGTCCATCAATGCGACAGCCAGCGGCGTGAGCAAGTTCAAGACGTTAGAAGTCAATGCAGGTGAACTGTGCGCTACTCTCTCCGGCACGGCATCTTTCAATTTATCCGGGGCAATCAGAAAGGTCTCTGCTGATATGCATGGCGCTTCATCTCTGTCCCTCAAAGGGACCGGAAATGAACTGACCGTCGCTGGCAGCGGAACTGCTGTTGTCAATGCCGAGAAATTTACGGTGAAGGATGCGTCATTGAATCTGTCCGGGGTGTCCGGGGCCTCCGTCACTGTTACCGAAAAGCTTGAGACCGAGACGTCCGGGAACGCCCACATAGATTACTACGGCCGCCCGAAGTCCGTAATCAACAAATCAAGTAACGTGGTAAGGCATTGATTTAGTTTACATATATTGAAGGCTCAATGCATCAGTTGAGCGTTTCTGCCCGCCGCATCTGGAGTGATTCCATATGCGGCGGTTTTGGCCACAAAACTGCTACGGGCCATGGCAGTTTTGAAAGAATCTCAAAAGGAAGAGATTTATGGACTATTCTGTCCAGGCTTTCCAGCCGTCAACGGTGTGAGTCTCGGAGGAGAAGTTGATGCCGAGTTTTATGATTTGCTTACCGGATGCGAGAAACGGCTTGTCGTAGCCTTTTTCCTCTATCTGCTTGAGAGCGATTTCGGGAGACTGGTCGCGCTTGAGCTCTATTATATAGACATATTTATCGGTGTCGAAGATGATGTCTATGCGGCCGCGGGAGGTGTGATACTCCGTCTTGACATATAGCCCCATCATCTTGAGCATCACTGACATCGTGTTCTGAAAGTAGAGTTCGAGGTCACCATGGATTTCGTAGTCGTTGCCGGAGAGAAAGGAGGTGAAGCGGGCCATGAAGGATTCGACATCGCCGCGCTCGATGTCGCGGATGAACTGAACCACGGAGAAATCGCCCTGAATGAGGGCCGGAGCATAGAGTTGGCTCAATGAGTTGAGAAATCCGCTCTTCACCTCGTCATTCGGATAGTCAAGGTGGTAGGTGTTGAACCGCGTATCATGGCCCTTGATTGTCAGATAGCCGGTCTGGTACATCAGAGTGATCGGCTCCGGATTCACATAGTTAGTCCCTGTGAGCGCATCAGCAGGAACATAATCCTTCGATATGTTGTCGAGATTGTATTGTCCCTTTTGGAGATAACGCACGAGAAAAGCAGGTGTACCGGTCTCGAACCAATACATCCTGAACTCATTTACATTAAATGTATTCAAGATGCTGAAAGGATTATATACGCCTGATGCCTTGTAATGGAAATGATAGCCGTCGTACATCGACTTCAGTTTGGCATAACACTCGTCCTTGGTGAGTTCATTGTTTTCAGCAAGCTCCGACACGCTATCATCGAAATGTGCTTTCAACTCGTCTTCAGAGATTCCGCAAATGTTCGAATATAGCAAGTCCATCGATATGTCTCTCAGATTATTCAGACTGCTGAAGACACTCATCTTGCCGAGCTTCGTCACCCCGGTAAGAAATGCAAAGCGGATGAACCCGTCCCGGCCTTTTATTACACTGTAGAAACCCTGAAGTTCACGGCGGAAACTGTCCATCAGGTCAGGATTGTCGATGTTGTCAACCACAGGCTTGTCATATTCATCTATGAGAATAACGACCTTTTGACCGGTCTTTTTGAAAGCCGCCTCGATGACAGCAGAAAAACGTGTCGCAGGCTCCTCAAACACATCGGTGACGCCATACTGATTCTCCCACGCCAGCAAATGCTGGTCGAGTTTACCGGCAAGGTCCGCGACGGAAGTATAACGACTCCCCGTCAAGTCCAGATGAAGAACAGGAGATGCCGTCCAGTCCTTTTCCATTTTTTCAATAGCCAGCCCCTTGAAAAGTTCTTTCCGTCCCTGAAAATATGCCTCCATCGTCGAGACGAGCAGGCTCTTTCCGAAACGACGGGGACGGCTCAGGAAATAGTAATTCCCTGTCGCTGCAAGATTATAAATCTGAGCGGTCTTATCGACATAGACAAATCCGCCTTGCCTTATCTTTTCAAAATTCTGTATGCCAATCGGGTACAACATAATCGCCAATGCTTTGTCCAATCCACAAAGTTAGCAAATTTACGACATCGCACAACTCAAACTTGTCGCACGACTGGAACGACATCCAGGTTATCATTGATAGGCGTCCTCTCCGAGATTTCGTCGCTGGCGCTCTGACATCTCGCCCCGCCTGCGGCGGGGCTTTAAATGACGAGATTAGCCACGCTGAGCGTGTCTTTTCTCTGCTCCTTGCCGGAGGGGCCCTTGCACACGCCATGAAGCTCACGGCCAGAGGCCGTGGGTCTTTTACATTTGAAGGCCTTTACAGGAGCGAGCTCCTGACGGCCTTCAAATGAAAAAGCCCGGCGCGATGCGCCGAGCTTCATGACGTTTTGCGGAGAGGACGAGATTCGAACTCGTGGTACGGTAAACCCGTACGTCAGTTTAGCAAACTGGTGGTTTCAGCCACTCACCCACCTCTCCGGAAATGCATTCCTTCGAGAGATTCGTTAACCGATTTCTCCTGATAGGAATGCAAAGATAAAACGAATATTCGGTTTTGCCAAAAATTTTTGACTACAATCCTAATTCATCTATAATTCGGGACATTCCGGCATATCTGTCCAAAGTCCAGAGAATATAACGGATATCCACGCAGACACACTTGTTGTAACCCGGAACTGCATACAGGTCACTGGCGAGAGACTCCTTGTTGCCGTCGAAAGCAAGGCCTATCAACTGACCAGAGGCATTGAGCACAGGACTGCCGGAATTGCCGCCGGTGATGTCATTGTCAGTCAGGAAATCGGCAGGCATTGTCCCTGCAGGAGCACCTGCGAACCCGGTAGCGGCCACATTTGCCTTCCCGCGTGATTTTCCTGATACAGGCATCACAGACACAGCCCAGCGGCCCCAATCACGTGACTTCAGCATTGACATAAACTCGTCTGAAGGCTTGAAGTCGCGGTTGGAAGCATCGTATTTTTCGATGATGCCGTTCGTGGATGTCTGCCAAGAGCACCACATGCCGTCTTTCGGCTCGAGCGGCCCGACAGTTCCATAAGTGATTCTCATCGTGGAGTTTGCATCCGGATACTGGGCGATTCCCTTGTCACGACGCATTTCATAAAGCGCCTGGGTGTATTCCTTGTTCAGAGCCAGAATCTGATTCCGGTGGTTCATGTCATTGTCACGCTTGTTGAAATCGAGTATGCTTACATCCAGAAGCAGCTTCTTGAGCCTATCCTCATTGAACTGGGCCGGGTCATCAAACAATGAAGCCTTTTCCGGAGAGGCAACCATGGTCCCATCCCAGACGTAGTCAGTCATTGACTTGAAATCATGACCGAACTTGGCAAGAAGTTCCTTCTGGTAAGGGCCGAAAAGAGAAGTATCAATATTGGTAAAGTACTGGGCAACAGCATATTCCAACAGGTCTTTCTCCACTCTCGGATCTGTCTCGGCAACACCCCTCATAAGATGTTTCTTCATCGGTCCGAACTTGCCGCGAGCACTGTTCATTCTCATAATCGTGCGACCGATAATCGTGCCTCGGAAGAAAGTCTCCCGGAAATAAGCCTTGTTGCGCTCCACGGCCTCTGTCTCATCATACATCTTCTTCAAATCCGACATGAGACTACCCCACCTGGCTTTACGACCGGCATCAGCCTCTATCCACGCCTGAAGTTCCTTCTCCTCAGACTCCTTTATCGACTTTACACCGAACCGTTTAAGACACTCTGCCTCACCTTCCTGCATCTCACCTATATTGCTCAGACCGAAGAAAGTATCCGAGTACTTGAGCCATACAGAAGGGTCGGCATCCATCCAGCGACGCATAATCTCCATCTGATTACGTCTCAGTTCATTGGCAATCGGAAGAGTCACACGCTCCTGATAATCTGTCTCCAACGAAGACGCATAACGATTGGTTCTGCCTGGATAGCCGATAACCATCGTATAGTCGCCAGGCTTATATCCCGCAAGAGAAATCTCCAACTTGCGGAGTGGCTTCAGAGGCACATTCTCCTTAGAGAACTTGGCAGGCCTGCCGTCAGGAGACATATATACACGATACATAGCGAAGTCGCATTTCTGCTGAGGCCATTCCCAGTTGTCAGTATCACCACCGAAAGCAGCCACAGAAACAGGAGGCGCAGCTACAAGACGAAGATCCTCATACACATCGTACAATGCCATATAATACTTCTCCCCAGCCCACATTGAACTCAAATATGCCTCTTTACCGGTGTTTTTCTTGTATTTCTTCTCCATGATGAAGCTGATACGGCGCATCCCGCACGGCTGCTTCTTGCAGCGCAACTCCTCACGAAGAGCAGTCACCTCAGATGTAACATCCAACACGCGTTTCAGGAAGAACACCTGCTTGTCCGGAATCGGCAGTTCCTGATCCTCCTTCAGAGCCCAATAACCTTCTTCCAGATAATTATGTTCAGGCGTACTCAGCGCAAACACATCACTATAAGCGCAATGATGATTGGTAATCAGCAATCCCTTGTCGGAAATGATACTTCCGGTGCAATAGAAGCCCAACGATACGATAGCGTCAGACACCGCACTTCCCGGAGCATCAGCATTGTAAATCTCCCCTGCTGACAGTTTCAGACCACGCTCCTGCATCTTCTTCTCCAATGCGGAATTGATGTCCTGAATCAGCCACATTCCTTCATCCGCCTCAGCTGCCGCCTGTCCCAACAGGATTCCCGCCAAGGTCAATGCCATCAATCTAATCTTTCTCATTTTCATATTTATTGACACTCAAAATCTACTCGGTCAGCGCAGCTTCAAGAGCCGAACCCTGATAAGGCATTTCCACGCCTGGAGTCTTGAACTTCAGCTTGGCATCCACTTCACGGACATCATCTTCAGCATAGGTGATAGTCCATTTTTCCATATTGAGGAGTTCCCATATACGGCTTGCAGTCATAGGTGCCGCATATCTTACCATAAGTGCAGGAACCAGATCCTTGTTGAGTTCCAGATAGACGCCGATGATACCGTCGTTCTTAGACAAATGGTTGCTTACGAACGGAAGATTGCGCAGAATGATAGGCTTCTCGTAATTCGCATCAGGAATCTCATACACGAACTGCGGCTTACCCTCGAATTCCTCGACTCTCTTCTTGAACTGTGCCTTGAACGGAGTGAACATCCTGCGGATGAACGCTTCTGTAGAGATGTAGCTTTCGCCGTCCTCCAGGTCCACGAACTTGAAGTTCACAGGAGTAATCTTGGTTCCTCCGCCATGCAAAGGCATTTCGAGTTCCTTCGTATTGACAATCTTCTTGAACCATGCCTTGTCGAGATTCTCAGAAGGATCCATATAAACTCTGACAATGAGCGGGCAGGCAAACTCGGACTCCAGACCATATATCTTCTTTTCAGTCAGACGCATCTGCAGACCGAGATAGTTCAGGTCGAGCTTGTCATACATGTTCTCTGTCCTGATAGTCACCACCTTGATACTGTCCGTAGCGGCAGGATCCGGAGTATTCACACGGAACTTGGACGGAGTGAACACGCTTTCCTGAATCTTTTCGGAAGTCGTAACTGAAGGGTCATAAGTAATCACCGCCCTGTGATGAGCCACGAATGTCTTCACGCCATACACGCCGCGGATCTTCTCCAGCTTGGCCTTGAATGCCATAGAGCTTCCGTAGCACTTCACGGAGCGCAGACCGGTCATCTCCATAGTCTCGAGCGCAGAAGGATCCACCAGCTGCTTCACGGTGCCGTCCTCGAGAGTCTCCTCGATGCCCCATGTAACATTGATGGTAGGCAATTCGTACTTGTCCCCTGCCCAGAATCCGAATGCGACAAGCAGCACAGCGATAATGGCCGGAAGCAGCACATTGCCAAGATTCCTGCTACCCTTCACGCATACACCTGTATGGATAGCATCCATCGGGCAAACCGCCGTACATTCGCCGCAAAGCGTACAATCCACGGCATTGACTGCGCCAGTCTTGCAGTTCGCGATATCGATGCCATAAGGACAATGCTTGTTGCAGATTCCGCAATGGGTACATTTCGCATCATTCTTCATGATATGGAGCACCTGCAGCTTCGGCTTCCCGCAGAGAATCTCCAACAGGTAGCCGGCCACACAGAACGCAGCCAGAAGAACCCACCAAGGGACATTGACACCCACCAGGCCGAGCACATAATACGCTGCCGCGAGAACGACTATCCACACCCAGAATTTCAATGAATTGGAAATCGCTCCAAGCGGGCAGAGGTACTTGCACCAGAACATATTGATGAAAAAGCCGCAGACAAGGACCAATGCTACAGTCACAATGGACATCCACAGGGTGATTTCACCCTTGAATCCGGTCGCCACAGCGTAATACGGGTCCAGGTTTTTGCAGAACAGCTCACTTGCAGTAGCCGTCATGTAGAAAATCCAGAACAGCAGCGCGTATTTGATGACGCGGAGGACCTTGTCGGCGATGCTTCCGTTCTTTATTTCAATGCCTTTCCACCCGATTACATTGCGCAGCTTGACCAGAAGGTCCTGCACAGTGCCGAGAGGGCAGATATAACCGCAGAAAAGCTTACTGAAAAGCACGACAGAAGCCGCGAGGACAATGCCCATGACTATCTGCACCATGCTCATGCTACAAGGCAATGATCCTCTTACGAAGAATGTTGTCAATGCCTGAAGTCCGCCCATAGGGCAATATGCTTCAGGGTTGGCCGGGTTCTTACAAGGAATAAGCAAGAAACCGGCAATAGCGGCCAGAACACCCCACTGGAGGAGATACTTAGGCCAATTCTTTTTGATTGTTGATTGTTTAGCCATTAACTTGTGTATTTTAATTTATTCTTCATTAAGTACTGACAATAGGCGGGCACCCTTGTTCGCCTTGCGTGCTGCCTTAAGGACGTCAGAAGCCGTCACTTCTGAAAGAGCCTGTATATAATCTTCATCCCAAACTCCGGATGCCGCATGATCCTGAATAGACGCATTTCGCTTAACCACAGATATTTGACGATTCTTCTGGAGTTTAGTATAATACTTCATCAGATAGTTCTTCGCTGCAGACATTTCCTCGTCAGTCGGTCCGTTCTCACAGAAATCAGACAGCAACTCATATACATCATTCACAAGAGTATCACGCAGTTCCGGTCTGGTTTCGAAATCCACAGATGACTGGACAAGACCTTTCTTCTCACGGAAAATAGAAGAACTGAAGCTTACGGAATAGGTTCCACCACGCTGCTCGCGAATCTGTGAAAGGCAACGCGCAGACATAATGTAATCCAAAACATCCACAGCACACAAGCTCCTCAAATCTGTCTTCACATTATACAGCCAGTTCACGCTGACCGTGGCTTTAGAGACTTTGGATGATGCCTTGAAAGTACGCACAAATTCATTGACCCCCTTATAAGAAGGAACTTTAGGCTGGACCTTCGCGAGCTTATAGGCATATCCGGCAGGCATGGACGCCAAATACTTTTCGGCGAAAGCCGCGATTTCCTCTTTCGGCATCGAACTGCAGATATAGACATCCGTAGCACCGGCATCTCTGATCTGGCGGGCATGAACATCCGCAAGCAGTTCCGGGGTCAATGCTCTTACGGCAGCGGAGTCGATTCTGCTGTACCACGGATGATTATTGTAGCAAACTTCGTTGAAGCCCTCACGGAATACCGATGAAGACGAACGAGGCTTACGCATAGATTCCACTGTCGCATCGATTGTGGTCTTCATCGTGCGGGCGTCAGAGAAATACGGGTCTGTAACAAGCAGATTCAACACACTGAAGGCACGATCAGCTTTATCAGCAGCTACAGCCGTGGTAATCACAGCATTAGAGGCTGAGAATGACACCATGTACGGGATACCTTCGAACTGAGGGCTATTCATATTTTCCACCTTGTCAGAGCCACGGATACCGAGATATTTTTCCATAAATTTCTCGGCAAATTTTTCTGCCGGAATATTATCAGGAGCTAAAGCACGCGCACCGGTTTTTACCACATAATTTATCGAAAGCGCCGTCTTGGACTTCACGCCGTCTGCCGGTGTCCACCATACGCGCATACCGTTGGAGAGGGTCCAAAGCTCCGTTTGAGAGCCCTTGACCGGCTGAGATTTAATTATTTTCCCCTTAGGAAGGTCAATGCTGAAGTCCACTTTCTTGAACTTGATAGCATCGAATGTCAAATCTTTCTGGGCGCATTCGTGGATTCTTTCACGAATCTGCTGCTCAGAAGGTATCTCATGTCCATCCTTCGGATTGTAGAAATAAGAATATATCACCTCGCTTTCGGAGAACATCTTAGGGATATAATCGAGGATATCCTGCAGCTTCAAGGACGACATGATCTCCATCTTGATTTTCTGGAGTTCAGACGGGTAGGTCAATGCTCCTCCATGCAGGAAGTTGTCCACACAGCCTGCGACGATTTGATCATCAGTAACAGACTCCGGAGACAGAGCATTATGCAGTCTCAAATTCTTGACTACCTTAAGTTTAGCAGACTGAAATTCATCTTCAGTAAGACCGAAGCGAAGCAACCTGTTGGCGTTGTCGCAATAGAAATCGACAAGGCTCAGTGGTGACGCATCCCCACGAGGAAGGATGGTAAACAATGAAAAATAGAGATTCGTTCTGGAGGCATTGGAAACCATAACGCCCCTGGATGAAGGACAATCAGGAGACTTCACCTGCTCATCCATTCTCGCACTTACTGCAGCAGATATGATTTGTCTGATAAACTGCTCTTTATAGAACGACCTCTGGGCACGCTGACTGACCTCAGGATAAGGCTGTTTCAAGAACACCTTGAGTGCCAAGAATTTGGCAGAGGTATCCACCATGTTTTCGAAACGCTCGTGAACGAACGGCGCCAACTTGTAAGTCTCTTTTGGAACACAATTCTCAGGATTCTTAATATCCGAGAACATGGATTTTATCTTGGACTCCATCTCCTTGGCATCGAAATCTCCGACTACCACAATAGCCTGAAGATTAGGACGATACCACTTGTCGTAGAAATCCAGTATTTCTTCTCTTTTAAAGTTATTGATAACATCGAGGGAGCCTATGACATTTCTCTTCGGGAAAGTGGAACCCTCATAAAGGACAGCCTCTTGAAGCTCAAAGATTCGGGACTGGGAACTTGTTCTGGTACGCCATTCTTCTCTGATGACACCACGTTCGTCATCCAGTTCCTTCTGCTCGCAAGAAATGTCTCCTGACCAGTCATGAAGGACCATCAGGACAGAATCCACGAAGCTCTCCCGCTTAAGCGGAACATTATCCATGTGATAGACCGTTTCCGTCTTGCTGGTATATGCGTTGATATTGTAGCCGAAACGCACACCCTGAGCCTGAAGGAAATCGATTATACCCTTCTTCGGATAATGTTTGGTCCCGTTAAAAGCCATATGCTCAAGAAAATGCGCCAAACCATCCTGATTTGGAGCTTCCTGGAAAGCACCTACATTATGCACTATATAGAAGTCCGCATAACCTTTAGGATTAGCGTTATGCCTGATGTAATAGGTCATACCGTTATCCAACGTTCCTTTTATAATAAGGCTATCCACCGGCATCGGCTGAGCGACAGCGGATGCAGACGCGAACAAGGATACAGCAATAGCTGATACCAATATCCTGAATCCTTTGATTGTCATGTACTAATAACTTTTAGAAATCAATGCCGACAGTCACGTTCAGCACGTTTCTATATCTTCCGGACAAAAACTCCGGATCTTTAAACATACTTGTATAAGAATCACTGATTTCCGCAAACAGCGTCAACCCGTGACGGATAATGCGCGAATACTTGAACGACACCTTCACAAAGCCTGCAGGAGATGTCCTGTATTCATAATTCCTATCCAGGTATACTGTACCGGAATAAGCAGTTCCAGTAGCTGAAACTTTCTTTCCGTCCTCATTCTTAGTTCCGGTTCCATAATGAGCACCAGCATAAAGTCCTGTAGAGAAGACGTTATAACCCTTCTTGCAGTTCTTGACAGCATACATATTGAAATCCAATTCAGTGATATCCTGTTTTCTGTAATCAGGATAGCTCTCGGATGTCAATGATGTATAATTCATTCCGAGTTCTGCTCCATACTCCCAGTCAGGAAGCATCCCGGACAAACCCGCATAGCCTTTGTAAGAAAGACCTGCATTAATCTGTGTCTTGTCCAATGCTGTCTGAGAACCGAGATATACCACTTCCAGATTACTTCCGGGAACTGAATTTATCTTGTAATTGTTTTCCTCATTACCTAAAGATGAATAAGTTCCGTCAAGAGTTATATAATGAGCCGTCTCATTTTTCTTCACGGAAAGTACGCCTTTATATGAGATTATATTACCCGACGCATCACAATAACGGATAGAACCTGAAGACTTTTTTCCGAAAAATCCGCTTCTGTGCAAGAATGATATTTCATTAAAGAACCTGGTACTTCCCGAGAATGTGAAATCAGCCTGAAGGCTTCCTCCATAAAACTGGTTAACCATAGGACGGCTTTCACTTCCTTCAGTAGCCAGGTATCCGTTGGAATTATCCAACAAGGATCTTTTTCCGAAATAAGCGCCGTAATCGACAATGTAGTAATAGGTTTTTGCAGCCTCTCCGAAAATATCTGCATCTACCGACTCCACTGTCTTCCGGAATTCTCCGTCGATGCCTAAAGTAACTTTGTCTGACAACTTGGATGCAATTCCTAATGAGGCACCGAAATCAGCCCATTTGCTGGCAAAACGAGGGTCCTTCAGTTTCGAGTAATTCGCTGTGTTATAAGACAATTTGCCTCCTAGAGACCAAATGTCACCAAGCCGGTAATTAATACCTCCTGACAAGTCAAAAACCTCTTTGGATTTCCTGCCGGGATTATCGGTCGTGCTCTCTTCGAAATTAATAAAGTTATAAGACGGATCCATAAGGACAGGACCACACATCTTGGATCCGGTAAAATACGAATAGGACAGCTTTCCTGAGAAAGCCATCCTATCCGAAACTTTTACATACGATTCGGTATATGCACCTGCCTCTGCAGCATTTCCTGATTCGTGCACATCCATATAAGAGCCGTCTGATTTGGTCATCCCCACATTTACAGTAGAGATGTTCTTCACAGAAAGCGTATACAGCGATGCCGTATTAGGAGACACCAACCACGGGTTATCTGATTTCACATAGTCAACTGATTTGAACACAGACACCCCCTTTTCCTGTGCATTTGAGAATGACGGGAAAAGGATTAAAAGCGCTGCTGCCAAAGGCAGTTTCATATTACCTCTCATATTCTGAAATTTATATCTACTTCTTCAGAGAAGCGACCTTTCTCTGGTGGAAGTCGTTTGTAGAGTTGTTTGTATCTTTATAAATGATGTGAGCTCCGTTTGCGATAGATGCCTCTGCATCGATGCCTGAAGGATCGGTAGAGCCGCCCTCTTCAGCCTCGGTACCACCTGCATAATTGTAAACCAGTTTGCCCTCATTCTCAGGAAGAGCCTCAGTAGCAGCCTTATCTACATTTCTGTAAACTGTATATCCGAGTTTGTTTACAAATCTTACATAACCGGCGTCAGCAGAAGCAAGTATACGTTTTTTGTTTAAATCCATCTTGGAATTGTCGAACACCTCCACGGCATCTTTCACCCAATCAAGAGGAACTTTTGCAGACTGCATAGCATTAGCAGGCATCTCGATATTGTCAGGATTTTTCACGAAAGCCTCGGTTGTAGTTCCTTCCGGAGCAAATACTACGAAACCAGGAGACGTTACTGAAAGAGGCCAAGCATTTCCCATTCCATACAGATACGTCTTGAGATAATGGTCAGTAGGAATAGATGCATCAGGTGCCGGATATGCCTTGGCATTACTAAACACTTCAGGATCGTACATAGCATAGTCTGCATGGCTCAAATCTACTGAATTGGAAACTGTTGCACTATGATTAACCGCACCGTTCATAGCCACTACAATCTGAGAATATGCAGGAATCTTCACTGAACCCTGGAACCACCAGCATGCGGCCCACATAGGCATATAGTCGGTATAAGAAAGCTTACCGTCTTTCATCCATTTGCTGGTCATATTGGAGTTCGTAGGACAAAGCATTCCGAAAGCATATTTGCTGGCATCAGCCTCCACTGGAGAGTTGTTGTACAAGATTACGTACTTGTCATACTGAAAATGCTTACCTGCATCATCAACACATCCTCCGAAATAGAGTTCCTTGATGATTACCTGGCTGGTCTTGGAAGCTACCATATCCAGTTTGAAAGCGTTCTCAGCTCCATCTGCAACAATAACGGCAGAATTTGTTCCGTTATAAATGTCAGAGTTCTGATATAATGTAGCAGATGCCTCATATGCTCCGGCCTTCATCTGGAAGACAGCAACACCATTCGCATCTGTCAATGCTGTATAAACAGTCGCATTAGCAGAACTTCTAAGGGAGACTTCTACGTTCTCCACGGCAAAGGCTTCTCCACCCTTGGTGAGAGACACCTGTACGTCATTAATCTTGTCCTCTGTCTTCTTGCAGGAAACAAGAGCAATGGCCGCTGCCATCATGAAATACACGATTTTCTTCATAACTTTAAATATTAGTGATTATTAAAACTTCAAACGGACTGTCATTCCGTAGTAAAATGCCGGAAGATAACTTGACAATGAAGAATACTGCTTCGTCTTGGTCGAATAAACCTGACCGAGATTACGGAAGAAATTGTTAGCGTAGAACGAAATGGACGCTATATCTCCGATTTCCTTCGTTACGCTGAAATTAGCCGAGAAATATGGTGATATGTAATCCTTTGCAAAGTAATAATCATATACGGTACGATGGCACAGATTCGACAAATCCCCATATAGTTTCGGATCATTCTTACTTGCCCAAAGGAACTTTTCCTTGAACGGAATAAGTTCATCAGGATTATCATAAGTGGAGTAGTACTCAGGATATGTCACAGTCAACACCCTTCTGTCCATAAACGACGGGTCATCGGCAGGAAGCCATCCTGAAGAACTGGAGGTTGCGTAAGTCCTTTGTGCTCCATCCACTCCTTCACTAAGATAACGATGATATCTCATAAGAGAAGCTTCCACTTTCATAGAAACAATCATTCTCACAGAAGGGATATGAGTCGTAATGGTAAGATTCGCATTAATTCGCTTCGATTCCGCACCATTGGCGATACCACTTTTACCTACATAATGACCAATGTATTTGTAAGGGGTCCCATCGGACATAAGTTGGGTAGTCGGAGAATACTCTACCATGCTGTAGTCCACGTACTTATATCCATAGAATGATCCATCCAGACGGATTTCAGTGTTGATAGGTTTGATTCTCGCAAAGTCTATCACCCATTCGAGTCCATACCTGTTACTAGGTGATCCGCAATTGTTCGCATAGTAATTGGTTGTCAGAGCCTCCCTCTTCTTTCCATTTATGACCTCTGAAGGCAACACGCCGGTTTTATCCGAAACAGTAACCACGCCAGTTTTGCCATCCATGCTATACACTCTATTCGCAGCAGGAATTCCGCAACTTGCAAGAGCAGCCTGGTCGGTATAGTTATAAGAGAACTTATCGTACATCTTATCCACTTCGAAAGCGTTCTCAGTCCTGGTGTAATAACCCACGAGAGATATCTTGTTACCGGCAAGATTAATCTCCATTCCAAGCTCAGCCTGTTTGTTTCGCTGCCAGACAAGATCTCCGTTGTACAACGTCTTCTTCGGCATAATATAATAGCCATAATAAGCTGTACCTGAAGTAGATGTAGGATTAAACACCTTAATGTCATAATATGTCGGGATAGGATACAAAATGGCAAATGACGGCTGTTTTACTGCCACACCATAACCGCCACGGAACGACAAATCGCGAACGACTTTATTCCTGCGGTTTTTTCCTGACAACACTACATATTTCGCACTGACTCTCGGCGACAGACTATAAGTATTGCCATATTCCGAACCATTTATGAAAGTTCCTTCTCCACGAAGTCCGGCAATGATGTTCAACCTCGTCTTTCCGATAGGAATCAACACATTGTCTTCGAGATAAACAGCTCCATTATTCATTGCAGGCTGAGCACTGTAATCATACAACCTGAAACTTGGAGCTGTAGCAAGATCTTCCGTAAACGCACCGGTTCCGAAGTTTTTGTCCGAATTCCAGTCGACACCGAGCTTCACCTTATTGTTTACCTTTCCAAAATGCGTAGCCCAATTAGCCTTCAATCCCACCTTATAAGTAAGAGGCTTGTCATCGATTCCCATGACATTATAGGAATACCCCTGTGGAACCAGCACAATGTCCTGATTATCAGTTCCATCATAATCCTGGGCTACAAAATATCCTTCATTCCTGCCATGAAGCGATGCGATAGAAGAAGTATTCGAATAATGCTTGCGCTCCCTGCTCTGCTTGTCGCCATAAACAATAGAAGCGTTCAGGTCAATGCCGGTAATCCATGGCTTGCTGAGCAGCCAGTTGAGAGACATATTCGCACGCAAACTGTTATCCTTGTCTTTCACCCAAGTACCCGCCAGAGCATCCGGATCCGCCTTCGAATCCCTGCCGCCAAGGTTCCCCGAAAGACCTACGGTCAATCGCAACGGCTTGTCGGTCAATCCCCCGTTATTAAAAAGATCGGAGTAGGTCAATGATATCTGCTTCCTGTCATAAGACGTATAAGGAGACATGGTATTTTTGATGGCTTTCGTATATTCCACGCTGGCATTCAACACCGCAGCCTTCTTTCCGATACCGAAACCTTTACTCGCCGACACCTGCTTAGTGTTAGGATTCGAAGAGAATGTCACCATATATGGTGTTTTCCCCTTCTTTGTAGATATCTTCACGATACCGGAACCGACATCACCATACTCTACAGAGGGAATACCTGAGATAACCTCTATAGATTCCACATTGCTGGTAGACAAATTATTGGTAGTCACACCTTTCGTTTCAGAAAAGCTGGCATTGCTGGAAAGTCTGGCACCATCCACTTCTACGGCTGTACCGAACGAAGGGTTACCGGCCTCATTTGCTGAGCCGGTTCTGATAGAAAAGCGATTTTTATCAGTCAAATCAGGTTTCCCGGTAGTACCTCCAGGAAGAAGTCCGGAGATATCCGAGACATTCAACATCTGCACGTGGTCCAAAGTAGTCCTGTCGATAGTTCTCGCAGTAGATGCACTATTCTCATTTTCCTTTGCAGTCACCACTACAGTATTAAGCGTAAGGTTATCCTCGACGATATATGCCTTATAACCGGTGATATTTCTGGATATGATGATCTCTTTTTCATCTGTCACGTAGCCGAGACAAGACACCTTGATGACATTATTGCCCGACGGGACATTCTTTATAACGAATTTTCCGTTTGCATCCGCGACCGCCCATTGCTCTGTATTACCAAGTATTACAGTAGCAAATTCTACCGGTTTGTTAGACTTCTTGTCCAAGACAACACCATCAATAGTCCAATTCTGCGCAAATCCCACTACAGAAGACATAAAAAAAATGATGGCAGTTACGATTAGCTTCATCATAATATCACTAGTTGTGTGCTTACAAATATATAAATATTTCTAAATTCTACGCTCCATACAGGCGAATGGATCAGGATAAATCAGATAGGATATCTTCCAAATGCGTCCAAGGTGGCGGTCTATGTAACAAACTAGGGAACTTACAGACTGGAAGCAGGCGGGGCGAAATCGCCGGACTTGGAATCGACAATTTTTCCAGATATGCTGTAAAGCGAGCCCTTCTGAGCAAAAGAAGGACTCGTGTTAAACATATTTGCGGCTTGCTCACCTCTTCCGCCTCAAAAATTAGACTATTTCTTGTGAAAAACAGTTATAGATTGTTACTTCACCGGCCTTATCACGAAGTTGAATTCGTATTCGGCAGGCCTTACAAGGTATGGTTCAAGTGGCCATCTTCCCCAAGAGTCAGTTCCGCCTACGCCCATTTCCTTCAGGTCGAAGTTCACATAAGTAGTTCCGAGTGAACGGGCATCATTGTGCGCAAGTGGCAGAAGCTCAAGCGAATGCGTAGCCTCACCTGCCTGCTGGTTTGTAGGGTTCTTCCTCGGACTAGGATCAGAAAGAGCTGAATCCATCTGCTTCTGGCTGAATGGCAGAGCCGAGCCGCTGAAGCGTGCATCAGATGTTATCTCTATTCCTGTTCCTGATGATGAGAGAACTTTCAGCCATCTCAAATCAGATTTCGTTCCGGATTCCTGAGTACGCACATAACCGTACCAATACTGGTCCTGAACCCTCTGTACGTAATGTCCGAGCAGAGCTGCGGACTTCCTGTCGCAATAATTGTCCCACGGACCGAGGCCATAGAAGTCGAGCGTCGAGAACTCACCCGGCATCGCCAGTTTCATTCCGAAACGGAACAGGCATGGAGCCTTGCTGAGTTCTCCCTTGTCGTTCATCTTCTCCTTAGCTACGATTGCTCCATCAGGATGGATTTCGTAAGTCATTGTCACAGAGCATACTTTTCCGAACGGAGCATATTCCGTAGTCACGACATAGTGGTCAGAGGACTTCTCCACATTGAAAGAAGCCACCTTGAACTCCGGATACCTCCACATCTTGAATCGGTTCTGGAAATTGGCACCCATATCGTTCTCCACTAATGCCCTGCCGAATGACGGCATAAGCGGTTCTTTCAGGGTTTCCACTCCGCCTATCACATAACTTGACAATGCGCCGGTATTCTTGTCGAAAACAGCCTTCCAGTCAGATACGCGGTCACCTTCCATAGACTTCTCATAGATGAACTGGCCTGAGAACACTGCCTCTGAAGAGGTTTCCTCTGCATTGACAATATCATTTACAGCCGCAGAACCGGCATTGAAAGCGGAAGCAGGGGCCTCATAGAGGACAATCTGGTCATAAGCCACTTCGTAGCCGGCAGGCAGCAGCCCGTCGCATTCCTTCAGAGTCCAGCTGACCTTCACGCACACGTCAGTGTCAATGAAACCGTCCGGAGTGCCGAAACCAGTGCAGGAAGGCATGTTTCTCAATGACTTGCTCACAGCCGAAAGTATATCCTTGCCGGAAATGCCAAGACCTACCTCAACTGTCTGACCAGGAGCAGCTTTCACATTCTCGACGATGCCTGACTTGACTGCCGCGCCACCGGCTTCGATGGTCCAGTTCATCCTGTAGCGGGAAAGGTCAATGAAGAAATTCTCATTATATACATTGACCACAAATTCCTTGTCCTCCTCCAGGAATGACTTTCCCGGGGTGCAGAACTTCGTGTCGGCAGTGGTCAGAATGGAACGGTGCTGATACCTTATCTCATAGGTCTGAGGGTGCCAGCTGCGGTCTGCCGCCAATATTCCGTTGCAGTTGAACGAGCCGTCAGACGCGTCATAGTCATTGGCATCGCCGCCGTATATGAAGATGTGGTCCGTACCGAATTTCCGGGCATCCACCTTCTTGCAGATAGCCTGGTCCACATAATCCCAGATAAATCCGCCCTGGAATTCAGGATATTTGCGGACAAGGTCCCAGTATTCCTTGAAGTTTCCGTTGGAGTTGCCCATCGCGTGCGAGTATTCGCAGAGGATAAGAGGCTTTGGAGGATTGTTCTTCAGATATTTCTCGCAATCTGCCGGAAGGGTGTACATCGGGCAGTGAACGTCTGTGTTGTATTTGAGTTCTGCTCTTTCGTACTGCACCGGACGTGAGGTGTCATAGGCTTTTATCCAGTCGTACACCTTCTCGAAGTTCTCACCGTTGCCGGCTTCGTTGCCCATACTCCAGACAATCACTGAAGGGTGGTTGAAGTCGCGGCATACCATTCTGCGGTTTCTGGACAGATGAGCCTGATAATAGTCAGGTCTGTGGGCCAATGACTCCTTGCCGTAGCCCATTCCGTGGGACTCTATATTGGCCTCATCCACCACATAGATGCCATATTTGTCGCAGAGGGCATACCACATAGGGTCATTCGGATAGTGGGATGTTCTTACTGCATTGATATTCAGTTCTTTCATGATTCTTATGTCCTCGAGCATCTCTTCATAAGATACCACGTATCCTCCATAAGGGCTCATTTCGTGACGGTCAACGCCCTTGAACAGGACTGCCTTACCATTGACAAGCAGCTGGCTGTTCTTTATCTCGACAGAGCGGAAGCCGAATTTCACTGATGCGCTTTCCACCAGGCCTTTCTTGTCGTAGGCGCTCACTGTCAATGTGTAGAGCGAAGGACTTTCCGCGGACCAGAGTTCCGGAGAGGAAACGACTGACGCACAACGTATTACGCGGTTGCCGTCCTTATCCTTCATCACCTTGCTATCGACATTCTCCACACAGGAGCCGACTTCGTGACCTGACGGGTCCGTGACTTTGCAGGAGAATGATGTGACGCCCGGAGATACTACGATGGACATATCCATGTTGCCGTCCATGTCTCCCTTTACATTGATGTCCTCTATTCTCTTGGTCTCACGGATATAGACATAGATTCCGCGCGCGATTCCGGAAAACCTCCAGAAGTCCTGATCTTCCAGATAGGAGCCGTCGCACCAGCGGAAGATCTCGAGGGCAATCTGGTTCTCGCCTGCCTTAACATATTTGGTAATGTCGAAACGGGCCTCCAGCTTGCTGTCTTCGCTATATCCCACTTCCTTGCCGTTCACCCAAATACGGACATTGGATGTGGCGGAACCGATGCACAGGCAGATCTGACGGCCTGTCCAGTCAGCCGGCATGTCGAAGGTGCGGCGATATTGTCCTACATAATTCCTTTCCTCCGGAACATAAGGCGGATTGTTCTCGAAATGTCCTCTCCAGGCATATCCCACATTGACATAAAGAGGATCTCCGTAGCCGTTCAGCTCCCAAAGTCCAGGTACAGGGATGGTTCCCCAGGCAGAATCGTTGAATTTTTCTGAAAAGAAATCCTTTGTCCTCTCTGCAGGAGACTGGCAGAGCTGGAATTTCCATACTCCGTCCAGTGTCAATGTCTTCTGCTGGTCTGTCTGGAATGTGGCCCTCATCGGAAGCCTGTTCATCTCGAATACACCCGGATCCTGCCAGATTTCCATCTTTGGAGCGTTTCCGGAAACTGCAACAGATGACGACATCGCAGCTGCAGCCAAAGCACACGTCAATAAGTTCATAGTGTATAAATTATTTCAATTTTAAAGCTCGTGTTTGAAGCGAATGCTAATTTACGCATTCTCCCCCACTCCTGCAAAAGTAAGGGGAAAATGACGGAATTTTTAGTAACTTTGTTCTTCTTAACAAAAGATGAATTATGTCCTTCATACACCTTCACGTCCATACCCAATATTCGATTCTTGATGGCCAGTCTTCTATCGAAAACCTGTTCAACCGAGCCGAAGAGCTTGGTATGCCCGGTCTTGCAATCACTGACCACGGCAACATGTACGGCGTGAAAGAGTTTTTCAAGTTCGCGGCTAAGCACCCTTCCGTAAAGCCTATCATCGGATGCGAAATCTACGTGTCCAAGGGAGACCACAAGGTAAAGGAGAAGGGCTATTACCACCTTATTCTGCTGGCCAAGAACTACAACGGATACAAGAACCTTATGAAGATCGTGTCCACCGGACATATCGAGGGCATGTACTACAAGCCGAGGGTTTCGCACGAGGTCATTGAAAAGTACCACGAGGACATCATCTGCTCTTCTGCCTGTATGGCAGGAGAGATTCCGAGAATGATTCTCGACGGCAATATAGCAGGCGCGGAAAAGGCCATAGAGTGGCACAAGAGGGTGTTCAAGGATGACTATTATCTGGAGGTGATGCTGCACAAGACGGAGGTTCCGGGACTTTCGCTCGAGGTGTATGAGAAGGAGAAGGAGTACGACGAGGTCATCTTCGACCTGGCCGAAAAGCATGGAGTGAAGGTCATCGCGACCAATGACGTCCACTTTGTGCGCAAGGAGGACGGCCCCGCCCATGACAGGCTTATATGTCTGACTACCAATGCCTACATTGACGATATAGACCGCCTCAGATATACCCAGCAGGAGTACCTGAAGACCGAGGAGGAGATGGCGGCATTGTTCCCGGACCATCCTGAGGTCATCACCAATACGCTGGAAATCTGCGACAAGGTGGAGAACTACACCATCGACCGCGGACACGTCTTGCCGAAGTTCGAGATTGACAAGGACTTCCTCGATGATATTGACACGTATCTTGAGAAATACAAGGGTGTCATAGACGCCGGACGCAATGACGAGAAGGGCAATGACCGTGGCGAGGAATTCCGTCATTCGGTCGCGTTCCTGTGCCATCTGTGCTACAAGGGTGCGCAGGAGAGGTACGGAGATGTTCTGGATGATGTCACTGCGGACCGTCTGGATTTCGAGCTCAAGACCATCTCCAGGATGGGTTTCCCTGACTACTTCCTCATCGTGCAGGACTATATCGCGGCAGCCAGGGCTCAAGGCATATCTGTAGGTCCGGGCCGTGGTTCCGCTGCCGGTTCCGCCGTAGCTTACTGCTTGGGTATCACCAATTTGGACCCTATCAAGTACGACCTCCTGTTCGAGCGTTTCCTGAATCCGGAGCGTGTGTCAATGCCTGATATTGATGTGGACTTCGATGATGACGGACGTTATCGTGTCATCCAGTATGTGCAGGACAGATATGGTGTCGATCATGTTTCCCATGTCATCACGTTCGGTACGATGGCCGCAAAGGGTGCAATCAAGGATGTGGCCCGTATCAGCCGGCTTCCTCTGGATGAGTCCAACAGGCTTACGAAGATGATTCCGGACAAGCCTATCACGGTCACGGAGACCAGCGAGGTGGAACTGAAGGAGGGCGAGGAGCCTGATGAGGGCGATAAAGTCGTGGAAAAAGACGGGAAGCGTTTCAAGATCGTCAAGAAGGATGTAGAGAAGAAGCCTAACCTGAAGAACTGCGTGAAGTACATTCCTGAGCTGAAGAATGAACTGGAGAATGGTTCTGAACTGGTAAGGGAGGTGCTCACATACGCATTGCAGCTCGAGGGATGCATCAGGCAGATCGGTATCCATGCCTGCGCGATGATTATCGGACGAGGCAATCTTACTGACTATATTCCGATTACGCTCGGTGAGGACAAGGCCACTGGACAGAAGGTATGGGTATCCCAGTATGAGGGTTCGTTCATCGAGGACGTGGGTATGCTCAAGATGGACTTCCTGGGACTCAGGACATTGTCCATCATAAAAATCTGCCTGGCAGAGGTCAAAAAGCGGTTCGGAATCGACATTGACATAGAAAAGATTCCTATCGACGACCCGAAGGCTTACGAGATCTATTCGAACGGCGATACGAAGAGCGTGTTCCAGTTCGAGTCTCCTGGAATGATGGAGTGGCTTCAGAAGCTGCATCCTGAGCGTTTCGAGGACCTTATCGCGATGAATGCGCTGTACCGTCCGGGCCCTATGGACTATATTCCTTCGTTCGTTGCCAGAAAGCGTGGAGAGGAGCCTATCACATACGACCTTCCTGCCATGGAGGAGTTCCTGAAGGAGACTTATGGTGTCACCGTCTATCAGGAGCAGGTGATGCTTATCTCCCAGAAGGTGGCGGGGTTCTCGAAAGGCAAGGCGGACAAACTCCGTAAAGCGATGGGCAAGAAGAAGATAGACATTCTCCAGTCGCTGTACGGAGAGTTCATCGAAGGCGGAAAGAAGAACGGACACCCTGAGGATGTGCTCAAGAAGATATGGAAGGACTGGGAGAAGTTCGCTTCTTATGCGTTCAACAAATCGCACGCTACCTGCTATGCCTGGGTAAGTTACCAGACGGGCTGGCTCAAGGCGCATTATCCTTCCGAGTTCCAGGCAGCCAACCTCAGCATGAACAAGAACAACATGACTGAGATCCAGGCCATTATGGCGGACTGCAAGAAGCACCATATCCGGGTTCTGAATCCGGACGTGAACGAGAGCGAGTCGAACTTCACCGTAAACAAGAACGGGGACATCCGTTTCGGAATGGGCGGAATGAAGGGGTTCGGAGCCAATATCGTGGACGCCATCGTACAGGAGCGTACTGAACATGGCCTGTTTGAAGACATATATGACTTCTGCGTCAGGATGTCCGGCGTGGTGAACCGCAAATCGATGGAAGCGCTGGTGAATTCAGGTGCGTTCGACTCTTTCGGCATATCCAGGTCGCAGTACTTCCTCGCCGGAAAGAACGGCCTCCAGTATCTGGATGACCTTATGAGTTACGGACAGATTACCAGGCAGAATGCGGAAGACGATGCGGCATCTCTTTTCGGTGACGCTGAGGAACTTAAAATAGAGAAACCGGAGCCACCTGCATTGACTGTAGAGCCTGATATTCTGGAAGTGCTTCAGAGAGAGAAGGATGTAGTGGGAATGTACCTCTCTGACCACCCTCTGAAGAAATATGAATTCGAACTGGAGAATTTCACGAACTGCAAGATGGCCGAACTGGGTGACCTGATTGCCGACTGCGACAAAAACAGACAGACGGCGCAGGTAGCATTGGCCGGACTCGTCACATCCGTGGAAACCAAGATTTCAAGGAACGGAAAGCCATTTGCCAAGGTAAACGTGGAAGACTTTTCCGGCATATATGAATTCGCATTCTTCGGCAAGGATTATGAAAATTTCATGAACTACCTGCAGGAGCACACGGCCATATACATCGAAGGAGAGATCTGCGAGAAATATTTCCTCAAGCCGGAAGAAATCACTGCCGGCAAGAAGGCGCCTTACACATTCAAGGTAAAGAAAATCAGCCTTTTGGGAAATGTGGCGGAAGACCGTCTGACAGGCTTTGCAATAGAGATGCTGGCAAACGACATCACCCCTGACCTGCGTCATAAACTTGTGCATCTGGTCAAGGAATACTCGGGCAAAATCCCGCTTTCAATGATTGTCTTCGACCCGGTTACGAACTATATCGTGGAATTCATTTCCAGGAAGTACCACATCACGGTCAGCGCGGATTTCATACTGCAGCTCAATGAACTCGGACTCAAATACCGGGTTTCCCGCAAGAGTTTGTCATCATAGACGACGCAACAATATTCGCAATGACAGCCCTGAACCGCGCTAAAGAGCCTTTATCCTGAGGATGGACCCGATGAGTGAGGATTATCAGCGCTGTCCTGTTTTTCATGTCAATGACTATGGACGGGCCGGTGTACCCGGTGTGGCAGATCGTGCTCTCACGGTCGAACAAGTCGCCACGTGGACCGGAATGGGTACTGTGATGGTCCCAGCCCAATGCTCTGCCCACGCCGCCGTCAATATCTTCCGGAACACGGGCCATAAGGTCAATGGCAGAGGGCGAAAGGATACTGACGCCATTTGCAGCCCCTCCGTTCATTATTGCCGCACATATGACGCTCAGCCCCATCGCATCCGAAAAGACACCGGCATTGCCCGAATTCCCGCCGTTTATGCGCCTCGCAAGCGGATCGTGCACCTGACCGCAGAGAGGAGTGCCGTCAGGCTGCAGTTCCGTCGGCGCACAATATTTCAGGTCAATGACGGGAGTCTCCCCTACCGGCAGATATCCTGTATGCTTCAAGCTCAACGGACGGAACACGTTTTCCATAGCATAATCACAGAGTCTTTCTCCTGTAACTTTCTCGAGGATAGCCTGTAATGCAATGAAATTCAAACAGCTGTACATAAACTTGGTACCAGGGCGGAAGTTGCGGCCGGCATTGTCCGAGATATATCTGACCAGTGAATCCGGCTGGTTCTCCCCATATTTTTCCACAAATGAATTTACATTCAGATAAGGGTCGATGCCGGACGAATGGGTAAGCAGATGCTCCACAGTAATATCCACCTTCCCATCTTCCGAGGTCCAAGGCCTGAAGCCTGGAATATAACGGCTTACGGGATCATGGAGTCTCACTTTTCCCTGTTCTATCAGCTGCATGAATGACAATGTGGTGCCGACGCATTTGCTGCACGATGCCAAATCGAATACGGTCTCTTCCGTCATGGCGACAGTGTCAGGAACTACTGACTTGTTACCGAACGGCTTGATATACACCAACTTGTTTTCTTTCACCACCGCCACTACCGCCCCCGGTATCAGACCTTCGGCAACAGCAGCATTGACAGTACTGTCGATAAGGGCAAGTCTGGAGGGATTCATTGACATGGATTCCGGCGAAGCCTTTTTCAGTTCTCCCGGAAGGGATCTTCCTCGCGCTTCGCATGCGGACAAAAAGGAGACAGCCGCCAGAACGGCAACTGTCAACCGATATATTTTTCGGCCTGTCATTAGAAAACAAGAACTGATTTTACAGGGTAATGGTCTGATATATAGGCTCTTTCATCATAAGGCTTTCTTATCACTTCGAAAAGAGTGCAGGCGTTGAAACCTGAATAATAGATATGGTCGATTACACCTTTGCTCCTGCCCCAGCCATTGAATGTGTCACCTTTGTCGGTCTTCACAGCCGTTTCGCGTGCGCTTGTCATCATATTGTTCAGGTCATTGAGAACCTCGTCTGCAGGAGTAACATTGAAGTCTCCTGTGAGAATCATAGGATAACCTTCCTTGTTCATTTCCTGTATCTTCTTGACAATCAGCACAAGGCCGTTTCTCTGGGCTTCACGTCCTTTGTGGTCGAGATGGGTGTTCACATAATAGAACTTCTTTCCGTTCTTCTTGTCTTTCAGGAGTGCCCAGGTGGCTGTTCTTTTGCAAGCAGCATCCCATCCCTTGGACGGTTTGTCAGGAGTTTCGGAAAGCCAATATGTTCCCCACTTCAACAGCTTGACTGTCTTGGTATTATAAAATATGGACATATGCTCGCCCTTGCTCTTTCCGTCTTCTCTACCGACGCCCACGCACTTATATCCGTCGCAAAATTCATCGAGATACTTCACCTGATAGTCATACGCCTCCTGCACGCCGAATATGTCCGGCATCTGGTCCATAATCATCATTGCTGAAGCCGGATAGCGGTACTGCCACGAATTGGTGCCGTCCTTGGCCTCTCCGTTCCTGATATTATAGGAAATCACTGACAATTCGTCAGGCGAGCCTGCATTTGCATAAAACGGCATCGCCATAACCAAAGCTGACGCAAGAGATAAAATTTTACTTGTAATCGACATGATATTGATATTGTTTTAGTTCCCAAATTTAATAATTAAGTGGCAGGAAAAAAACGTATTGATAAAGAATTAGATACGCTGTATTTAAAAGTTTGTGACAAATACCGAAAGAAAAAGAATAAGTATTAAGGTGTCTTTCTGGGTCGAGAAAGTATCTCTTGTTCGCAACTTTTATGGAATTTCTCAATTGCGTCTAACAAAGGCTGAATCCTTGGGTCCTTGCCTGTGTCAGGTGCGGCCTCTCCATATTGCTTATCATAGAGTGCTATACTTCCAGTTCTTATCAGTTCTTCATAGTTTTCAGGAATGAGGAAGGAAGCCCTTTCTCCAAGAACGCTTCGAAAACTATCGATATAGATTCGGAGCCCACCTTTATCCAGGTCCCCGAAATGGAGATATTGATTAGGGATCCTTTTAAGCCATTCAATCCATCTTCCGTAAGAATCCTTCCCATATGTTGCTCGATAGGTGAAAAGATAGGGCTTTTCAGCGTCGAATAGGTGGGCGTAGTCCTTGATACGCATGAACGTGGCATAATTCTCTACACCAACGACAGTAATCTCAGGGTTGATTTCCAGGAGCGATTCATCGTCCACCTCGAAGCTGATTCCTTTCGGAGGATCAAGACGGAAAGGTTGACCATCAAAAAAAATATCAATCGGCCAAATTGCATTTAGCCGAATTCCTTTCATCACGTCGGTTCCAAACGCCTTTGTGTCATTGACGAGTTTAGCTGCGTCACTGCGGGTCGGATTGTTTCCAGCTTGTTTATCTTCCAGCACCTTCAGATATCCATCCAGATCTTCGGTCCCGCAAAGACGCTGAGTGAACCCTTTTATCTGGCTATTATTAGCAGATGAAAAGATGATTGTCCGCCTATCTCTTTTTGCCGAAACCAAGTGCTCTTCACGTAATCGTTTTGCCACTTTCTCGGAAAGAAAAGATGCCCGAATAGTACCGTCCTCCATCAAGGCTAAAAGCCCACGAAGATCTTTAAGACTAACTCTCTCTTTCATAGGATTCTTCTTCAACAGGGTTAAAGGACAGTATTTTCACGGAATTAGTGTATTCAGATCCTTGACGTTTCCAGAAGGTATAAGCGTTTCGGAAGCTTTCCTCTGTCCCATTCGGCAGGACCGGTGAGTTCGCAAGGATATATACACCCATTCGGTTAGCAAGGGCCATAAGAGAGTTGAAGTTGCTCGGCGAGAGGGTTGCTTGCTCATCGATCGGGCAGTGAACCATGAATCCTTGTCCGTCCTCCGCGCATCTCTTCCTGATGTTTGTCAACAGAAGCAGATAAAGGAGATTCTTGAAGATGGTGTCAATACCGTTCGAACCCATGTCCTTGATATCTCTTCTGCGCCCGGACCGGTTGAGACCTTCATCGACCTCAATATATAAAGTAAACATGTCTTTTAGGTCAATCTGCTCATTACTGTTCTTGGCAAGATTCCCGGCGATATCCTGAATGAAGGAAATAAACTTCTTGTTGAAAGAAGACCCATCGAGAAAGTTCCTGTCAATGCCGTCACCTTTGCAATAATCCTCATGGATATCAATGGAACGCTTTATCAAGGCAATCAAGTCAGAGCCGACATCCTCTACCGAGAGCTCAATGCGCTTGATTACGTCGGTGAAGTTATACTCACGGAAGAGCCGGTTAATGCCGCTTACTGTGTCACGGACCTTCTTGATATCTGTTTCATAGTCCGAAGCCTGATAGGCAATGCCGCTGACAAACGGAACGGCGGCTAAATTCCAGGCTTTGCAGTGTTCCTGAATGAGATCCTCCGTGATGAACTCATACACGTCTTTCTGGGCCCGTGGGTCTTCTCCAATATCCTGACAGGAGTAAGAGGCTGGGAAGAATTGCTGGAGGCCGAACTCCAAGAGGTTGTTCCTGAATGTAGACCAACAAAGGTTCAGAATATTAGTCTGGCTTTCCAAACGCCCCTTGGTCCCTTTGTCCCGTTCCACGATAGCCTCGGCAGTGAAGTCCGTTTCAATGGGTTCCGCCTTTTCAAAGTCATCTGTCCGGTTCTCAAAGAAATAATTTTTGACAACACTAACCTGTTTATTCAACTCTTCGATTTCTTCTTCCCTCTCCTTGACTGTCTTTTGCTTTTCCTCCGCCGTTTTGTCCTCTTCAGTCATTTTCGCCTTCTCGTCTTCTTCGTTCTTCCTGATGGATTCCGACAGGCTGGAAAGAGAATCAGCCCACTCGCTCTCGTGGTCGAAATAGTCGGCCTTGTCTTTCAGGTAATTGTGATAGGCGAGTTCATTATCAGAGATGGTCTTCACATCTTTAGAGAGATTCTCTATCTCGTCTTGAATGGCCTTAATGCGGGCTGAATCAACTCCTTGCTCAGAAAGGGCCTGGGCGAGATCGGCATCAATTTGCTTTATGGTAGAGTATAGTTCTTCCTTCTCCTTATTCAGAGCCTCTTTAAGTTCCTTTTCATAGGCCTCGAATTCATCATCAATCTCCTTGTGAAGCTTTCTCTTTCTTTCACCGAGATTCTGTCCGAATGATTCATATGCATCATTTTCAATCGTCAGATCGGCCTCGATCCTCTTCATCGTCTCTTCATGCTTGCAAATCTCTTCCTCTTTTACGGTGACGGCCTCATCAATGATGCGTTTCTCTTCTGATGTTATGGTATCAATCTGTGCCCGAACTGCGTCAAGGATATTTGATTGTGACTGCTTCTTTGTTTTGAGCTCGCTCAATAAAGCATTGTTCTCGCCAACCTTCTTGTCGATTGCGTCTATCTTCTCCTTTATCTCCTTTTCTGCAGCATCCTTTTCGTCTTGAAGCGCTTTAGCGGCCTTCTCAACGGCAAGCTTTGCATTTTCCAACCATTCTTGCAACAGAGCCGGATCAGTCTCGGTGGGAGAGAGTTTCGAAAGATCCAGTTGGACTCCATAAGCGGAATCTGTGCTCTCTTCAGTCCTCATAGGATTAAGATCCTGACTGAATAGGACGGTCTCGGAAAGAACTTTTCCAAGATTTCGATTCCAGCCCTTTACGTTCTTACTCAGCCACTCAGCAAGGGAACCATCGAAAGTGCTTAGCTTTTGAATAAGCTCATTCTGTTTCCAGGTAGCTTCTTTCAGTTCGTCGTCTTTATCATGGATGGCATCAGAATGTGCAAGAAGGATAGCGGCGGGAACATTTTTCTTTTCTGTCTCCGCAGCGCGGATTTCCTGATCGAGTTTTGAGATATCGCCATCGATGCGGCGGATATCCTTATCAAGCGCTGTGCCCCTTTCTGTGAGTTTCTTTAATTCTTCTCCTTTGGGATGCGATGCCTTTATCTTTTGTACTGCCAGATTTGCTTCGCTGATAAGCTTGGCCGTAAACTCCTTCTGGGTGTTTAGAAGGGAAGCCTTCTCAGTGTGCCGTTTTTCTTCAGCAGCGCGTTCTTCCTCAATCTTATCTGAGATCTCACCCTTACGTCTGGTCGCTTCAGTTTCCTTCTTTGCAATCTCTGTGTCAACTGAGGCAGAACGGAGCTCATCCTTTTGAATTAGCTCCTTCTTTTGAGCATCGAACTTTCCCGTCAATGTTTCTGACTGTCCCGAGAGGTCTTCGAGCCTTTTCTTTGCAAGTTCCAGGGAACTCTTTCTCTGCTCGGCAGAGAGCATCAGAGGAAGAAGGGACATCAGAGAGGCATATTGTTTCCTCTTATCTGCAATCTTGTCATAGTCGCCTTGAATACGTGAACGCTTATCGCGGAGATTCTGAATAGTCTCTTCCGCAAGGCCGCGCCTCTCTTTAATGGAGTTGCAGAAAGCCTCGTACTCTGCTTTGGCTTCCTCCATTTCCTTGGTGATCTCTACGATATTCTCTTCTGCGGAGTTCTTTGCAAACTTCGCTTGTCCAGGGTACTGCTCGTATGCGATCTTCTCATTGATGTAAGTCTCGTATGTCTTCTGATACTGTTTCTGTCGTGAACGCATATTGGTATCGGAAGTCCAGCAGCGGATGCAGTTGTACTGTCGGATTAGCTGTGAAGCACGTTCCTGCTGAACGGCAACATCAAAAGGCTTTGCCGTCGAGCCCATAGAACTGACAATCATCTCCTTCAGGACATCTCCCTGTACTTTCCCGAGGTTAAGGAGCATTTTTAGAAGGTTGGTAATCTTCTCGTGGGGCCGGTCTGCGCCGCGGCAGGATGTAAGTGAGAACTTCTCCCAGCTTCGCATCTTCCCGACGAGGCCATCCCTCCATCCGTAGAGAATATCGATATAATCTTTTCTTCCTTTGGCAGACCTCATATCAAGACCGGGATGCAGGCGCTCAGCAGCATTCTTTACACTCTCCAGATTATCATAGGCTACACCATTCTCGTCTATGAAAATGTCCTTCGAATAGGCACAGTCAAAGAATTGGAATGTCGGCCAGTTAGAGTTTTTGAGAAACACCAGAAAGCAATCTCCGGGCTTGTTAGAGCGTCTTACCTCATAAACAATATAGGAATTATTCATTTTGAGGTTGTATTGAACGAAGGGAAGCTTCCCCTCCCCAATGCCGAGAGCTTTCGTGGAGGAGTCTCCGGTATAAAACAGGGTCTCTATCTGCAGGAAGGTACTCTTTCCGGAACTGTTGTCGCCTGAGATATGGGTGTTGCCGTCGACCTGGACCTCTGCATAACGGAAGGTCGAGGAATTGATAAGGATGATCCTTTCAAGTCTTTTTTGTCCGAGTAATGTTTCCATAGCGAGGTCTACTGATTATTCGTTTCGTCAAACAATGTTGATTCTGGGGCCTTTTCGATAGCATCTTCGTCTTCCTTTGAAACGAACTGGATGCTTTCGATGAAAGTGCGATAATACTCAAATGCCTCCGTCACCGGATAACGCATCTCGTTATATTCATTATCAAGATAGCAGCTTACGATTTCCATTTCTTCCTTGAGAATCTTCAGCAGCTCAGCGGTCCACTCGTCAGTGTTATTCCCGGCGAAGAGGTTCTTGCAGGTCTCTTTTGCCGGAGGGCACAGCTCAAAGCGGGAAAGGATCCATTTGCGCGTAATGACATGCCCCACTCCGATGGACTGATCAAGCTGAAACAGAAGGTTCATTATGGCGAGGTACTTCTTGTAGTCCTTCGCCAGATCCTCAAAAGACTTGCGGTCGCCGTTTATCTTTTTCCTGAAATAGTAATAACCGTCACCTCGGGCGAGGTCCATTCCGGTCGTCGCCAGCCATAATGCAGCATAGTCTTCCCATCCGGCTTCAAGGGCCTCGTACCAGTTGCGCTGTTCTCCATCAGTAGAGGATGCACAGATAAAATGTCCTCCATTGAGATGGCGGAACATCTGTGGTGCATATTTAAGATTGCCAGTATCCATATCAGCGGTTGTTTACAATTTGATAATCCAATGAAATCTGTCTCCCGGAAACAGGGGATGTGTAGAGATAATTACCGGTCTTTCCGGCAGCGAATTCAAGCAATGGCTGGAACTCGCGGGATGCGCAGTAGTAAGAGAAAAGTTCAATCCTCTGCCAGGTGGGAACGTCTTTTTTGAAGTCGTAGTCAATAAGGAACGAAAACAGATCATTGCCCTGGGCGCTGAAAGAACGGAAGAGTTTCCTGTAATCTGGACGGAATGGAGTTATTTCTCTATCAGGACGGGCATTAACTTCGGAGAAATCAATTGCAGGAGCAGAGCGGTTGACTTCTTTCCCTTGGAGTTCACCGGAGGCAATCTGAAGGAGTTCATCGATGAATCGTCCTTCTTCAATGAGGGAAGGTACATCAACCTTGTTAACCATAACATAGGTCTCGCTCTTTCGCCCGATATCTTCGTACTGCCGGATAACGTCGAGGAAAGTCGTTTCGGTTTCCAGCGTGCCGTAGGACATTTTCTTCGAAAGAAGGTGTGCCCTCTTTGCTACTCGGGTTGCACGCTCTACTTTCGAGATATACTCCTGCAAACGGCGCGTGACCTCGATGAGAGATTCTGAAGCCGTGAAAAGCTGATCCTTTGCACGGGAGAGCACGTTGGAGATCATATAGGTAATAGCCTCAGGGTCTCGAAGAATGACTGTCCGGAGTTTATGAGTGTCATCCGAAAGCAGCTGATGGCTCTCTTCCAGAAGCTTCTGAATCTGTTTTGCCCTCTCGGCGAGGGTGTTCAGTTTCGCCCGTTTAAGAGAAAGGCTGATGGCCGCCTTATAATCCTCTTCCATAAGGCGGGTAAGGTCCCCAATGCTCTGTTCCAGTCCGGAAGGGATTCTCTCTAGGATCTGGTAGAGACTGGAAATCAGACTCCGTTTGTCATTCGCTGTTTCGCAGGCATCCCATTCATTGCAGAGATTCTCAACTTCGGGACGAATCCTGGAAATAGCATCATCGCTTAGGAGAACGTTCGAGTGGAGTACTTTCTCATAAACATCCCGAAGGAGGGGATCGAGGATTATGCCGGTATCAATCTCCAACCCTAGTCTTTTGACAGCAAGGAATGTCTTCAGCTTTGCTTCAGCATTCTTTTCTTCCCCGCCAAGAATCTCTATGGCGGATTCATATGAAATCCCGCCTAGATTTCTATGCTGGTACAGCGCTATGAGAAGAGCGTCATAGCGCCGCTGGGTTTCAAGAAAATCTTTTAAGGAATCAACATTCATGGACTTCGGTTATCCTGGAAATGTAAATTTAACCATTTTTCATTGAATTACATAATGGTTAGGAGCAGATTAAGGGATCTCATTAACAGGTTTACTCTTCAAGGCCGCGAATTTAGAAATAAAATATTACTTTTGCACCTTTGATGGTGTAATTTAATTGTTTATTGTCAATGGAGAAAAAGAATTTCAGCGATATAGGGAAAATCGAGGCGATTAAACTTCTGTTCGAGGAGTCGCCTTTCAAGCAGGCGGACGGCACTTCATACCTCTGCGGGGAAAAAGGCGGAGTAATCAGGACTGCTTCCAAACTTTGGCTTGAAGGCATTGACTTCGACCTGACTTATTTTCCATTGAAACATCTTGGATACAAGAGCGTCGTCGGCACAGTAGGAGAGATTTATGCATCACTTGCCAGACCTCAGTCAATTTCCGTCAGACTCGGCATTTCGGCGAAGCTGGACCTGCCGCAAGTGAGCGAATTGTGGAACGGCATCTGCACTGCTGCTGAAGAGCACCATATCAAGAGAGCCGACCTGGACCTCGTTCCATCACGTAATGGACTGGCTATCAGTATAGTTATAAGCGGTATCACTTCTCCTGAAGTCGCTGAGAATCGAAAATCCGCGAGCAGCAAGGACCTTATATGTATTTCCGGCAATGTCGGAGCGTCATTTTTGGGGATGAGTCTGCTGGAGCTGGAAAAGAAAAAATTCGAGAAGGCAGGAGAACTTACCGGACAGCCGGACCTTGAGAAATACAAGATGCTCGTCGCTTCTTATCTGAAACCGGAGATAGATCCTGACATTGTCAGTCAGCTCGGAGATTCCGGTATAATTCCTCCTTATGGTTATCTGGTGAATCGCGGTCTCGCTGATGCGGCAAGAAGGCTCAATCGGGACAGCGGTCTCGGAGTGAAACTTTACACTGACAAGATTCCGTTCGAGGGAAACTCATTCGAGGTCGGAAAGAAGCTGAACATTGACCCGGTATCTGCCGCGCTGAAAGGAGGTGACGACTACAGGCTCATGTTCGTGATTCCGATGTCAGCATACGAGACATTCCGACACGATTTCCAGACATTCTCCATCATCGGGCACCTCGCCCAGCCTGAAGTCGGTACCGTTCTCGTAACTCACGAAGGCGTGGAACTTCCCGTTCACGCCCAAGGCTGGAACAATGATATCTTATACTGACGAACTATAAAATGAAAAATATTAACTTTATTGTCCTGGCTTCAGCAGTCATGCTGATGCCGGTTTCCCTTCCCGATCTAACTTAACCCGCTGAGGTCTAATGAGAATTGGACATTGGCGGGTTCCTCTCTATAGATGAACATTATCATATAGATAGGGAGATATTTTATGGAACTTTTGATGCTAAGGTTATCATTGCATAACACTAAAGCCTCCGGAATAGTGTATTCTTTACATTCGAGAATGTTATTGAGAGCTTTGTGCCTGACGTAATCTTTGCCTGATTTCACTTCTATCGGGAATACGTTTCCGTTATACTCCATAACAAAGTCCACTTCACCCATTTTCTTGCTATTGTAATAAAACAGGTTTTCGAAGCCATGCGCCAAGAGTTCTTCCGCAACTACGTTTTCGTATATTGCACCGATTACATTTTTCCATAGCAAAAACATGTGTTTTTCTGCACTTTTCAAATATAATTACAAGCCAAAATATGCACTTTTCAAAAAAAACACACTGTACGGCACTAAAAAAGAACCGAAGTTCAGATAATTTCCTTATTCAAAAAAATATTCTGATTTTTTGTACAAAATCCAAGATCCCGGACTCTTCGTCTATGCTGTATTATTAGACGTCCGTATGAAAAGCGGCGCGAAATTATATATATATTTCTAATATTCAAAGAAATAATCACAAAAATATGATTTACGCGTACATTAGAATCAGCACGGACAAACAGTTCGTCATTAACCAGAAAGAAGAGATACTTAACTTCGTAGACATTAAAGGATTAACTATCGACAAATGGGTCACGGAGACCATCAGCGGAAAGGTCGCAAAAGAAGCCCGAAAATTGGGCAGACTGCTCAAAAAAACGAAAACAGGAGACATTATAATCGTTACAGAAATATCCAGACTGAGCAGAACATTGGTCGAAATCATGGAAATAATGGGGCATTGTCTAAAATCCGGCGTAAAACTCTACTCCATAAAAGAAGGCTATTCTTTCGATGATTCCATTAATAGTCAAGTACTTTGCTTCGCATTCGGTCTCACCGCCGACATCGAGCGCCGTCTAATCTCCATGCGCACCAAGGAGGCCCTCGCCGTCAGAAAAGCCGCCGGCGTCCAACTCGGAAGGCGTCCGGGTCAATGCCCGAAGATTAAGATTCTCCTCACCAATAAGGATAAAATACTGGCTCTCATGCGCGAAGGCAAATCCATCTCCAACATCAGCCGCGAGTTCCACGTAGCCCGCGCCACGATGATGAGGTTTGTTTATGCCAATGCCGAAGTGACGGCTGTTTTTAACGAAATGATCAAACATCAAGTTCCTCCAGTTCCTTAACAAAGTGTTGTTTAGTCCCTCCAAGATGTCCAAAATACGGACGTCTGAAATTGCTGAAAAACAGCACATCTCATGCCCACGATACCATAGCATTGGAAAACGAACAAACAAAATAAATTTTAATAAAAAATGGAAATGAAAAAGTTAACTTATGAGGCACCAAAGGTACAGGTTTTCGGTGTCGAGACACAAAACTGCTTTGCGTCGGGAGGTGAGATTCAAAACATGAACATCGAAGATGTAGATGAGTGGGATTCTTAAAATCAGACAGGCCATGAAGAAGAAATATTTGATTGCAGCCGCTCTCTTGGCAGTTTGCGGATGTCAAAAATCTAATGAAAGTCCTGTTGTTACAGGCAAAGCCGACAAGATTCAGGCTTATGTAGAAGACAATGTAGATACGAAAACCATTGCCACACCATCTGCTGACCGCAAGAGCCTTGATTTTGTTTGGGCTAAGGGTGATAAGATCGGTGTTGTTACGGCTTCTGCTTCTGATGAGGTTTGGGGATACAAGAATGGAAATAATTATTCTTCATACGAATATACCCTCGACGGAGAAGGCGAAAACAAGGAAGGAACATTCTCTGCCACAACTGGCACTCCAGACGGAGAAAAGTATCTGGCCATATACCCACGCGAGGCAACATCTGGTGTCGCCCGAGGAAAATATGTAAATTTTTGCTACACAATTCCTGTAGATCAGAAATATGTTGCAAATGGATTCGACACCAAATATGCGGTAATGTGCGCGATATCAGACTCTAAGGAGAACATGGTATTCAAGCACTATAGTAGTGTTCTGAAACTCAATATTAAGGCAGCCAAAGGATTTGACGGTGTAAGAGTTCAAGGAATTAAAGTAACGGCAGCTCCACGATATAAAGAGGGTGATGGTAGTGACGAGAAATTTTCTATTTGTGGAATGTCATATTTCCAGAAAGCCGTTGGAGGCACCACTATAAAACACCTGAACGGATATCAAAACACCAACAATGTGATTAACTACTCAGTTCCAAACGGTGTAGCACTTTCATCAGACAATGCTAGTGAGTTCAATATAGTATTCAACCCTGAATGCAGAGATGGTATAGATAGTAAGTACCCTAACGAGAGGACTTTCACATTCGAGATTAACACAGATCGTGGTGTTATAACTAAGACCAAGAAACTCTCCTTGCGTAGGGGTGTCGTATATAACATGCCAGTGTTTGAGGTTGAACTTGCTCCTCAGAATGTATATTTCTTTAATGGTAGTACGACATTATCAGCACCTAATCTTTCTACCAAAGTGGAAGGTACCGATAAATTCACGTCATTGACAATCGTTCCAAACGACATAACTGGAAAGATTACACTTTCAGAGACTGATCTTGCGACCATTTCCAATTACATAAAGGAATATGGTTCTGAAACCGGAGTAAAACTTGATCTCTCAAAGGCTTACTACACCTCTAACGTTTGGCCTAACACATTTAGAAATAATGTTAAGCTTCAGAGCATCTATCTTCCATTGAATATCACAAAGGGCAGTAAAAATGGAGATCCAGGAGATGGATCAGCACCATTCAAGGGATGTACTAAACTTAGCGAAATTATCCTCGATGAAGCTATGGTTAGCCTTCCGGACATGTTCCTCAATGGCGTTCCGTCAATTAAAACCATCAATCTTACCAAGAAGGTTCAAGACATTTATTGGTTGCAGAACGATAGCGACGCCAATCTGGAAAATATAACGGTAGATGAAAACAACACGAACCTCTATGCAGATAAAGGAGTTCTTTATCGTAGGTATGGTAATGAGAAAGTAAAATCGCTTCAATATATTCCTGTTGCGAACACAACAGCACTTACAAAGGACGGAGAAGATTATATCTATACCCTTCCAAGCGATGTTTTATATATTTGTCAGGCTGCATTTCACTGCAACAAGAACATCACGAAGATAGTTGTCACAAATAGTTTCGAGTCAATAGTTGGGGGTTATGTCTTCGGAACAAAGAAACTTAAAGTGATGGATTTTAGTGCTCTCAATCATGTTCCTACAATCAATGTTAATGCAACTTTATCATTAGGCCCAAAGGGCGGCGAGATTTGGTGTGCTTCAGACGATATGGTCACAAAATTCAAATCAGACGAAAAATGGGCAAAAGTTGCTAATGAAGCAGGCTGGACATTTAAAGTAAAACCAGCCGCCACAAAGAGCCAGGCTCCCGCTATCAGCAATCTCAACTCTTCCAAACCTGATTTTTCTTGGAAATAATTAGGCGACAAAAAAAAACTATAATTATCAGATAGACTGAGCATTACAACTCAGCCTATCTGTTTTATTCTTTCACAGAACATGAAGAAATTACTTTTGCTCTGCGCCCCGTTAGTGATAGCGTGCGGCAAGACGGAAATAATGCCGACGGAGAACAACAACACATTCAAGTTCAGCGTCACCGCAGAAACGGCATTGACAAAAACAAACCTGGGCGAAAATAGCGACGGGACATATTCATTGACTTGGACAAAGGGCGACAAAATCGGACTTTACGTGGCGGACCGGCAGGCGAACTGCAAACTCGCGTTCGCGGATGGGAAGTTTTCGGGCGAGCTGGTCGCGGGCAAACCGAGCGCGGCATCGGTGAATTATCTCGCGTACTATCCGTATTCGTCCTCTTCCGGCGACGGCTATATGATCAGCAACGAGATCGCGAATATCCAGTATATGCCTTTCGACGGGACTTCGGATTTTATGTATACGGACCCAGTTGCGAACCAGTATGACGAGCGTAACATGCCTACTGATATGAAGTTAGCCTTCGCACATCACCTGTTCGGAATCGTCGAGGTCAATGTCAATTCTACGGATGAGGCGCTTAAGGATGAGAAGATTTTGTCGGTTACATTGTCTTCTGAGAGTACGGTGCTGAGTGGTGCCTATACTTTCGACCTTGCGAATACTGGCGTTGCACCGAAGTTCGATGCCAACAGAAGTTATAATAATGTGACGGTGGAGTATAGGGATCCGCAGGCGTTGGTAGGCGGAAACCATGTGTTCCAATTCGTTGCTAATTCGTTTACTGATGTCAGCGACTTGACATTGACAGTCAAGACTACTCATTATACTTTTACGAAAAAAGCTGGAGCGGCGGTGTCGCTTAAGGCTGGCGAAGTCACTGTTCTTCCTGCGGTTACGATTTCCTCCGGTACTGGGGTGAAGAGGAAAAAGGTGCTTTCGTATTTCGGAGACAGCATCGCTTGCACGGCTCTAAGAGAATACTTAAAGGGACTTCTCGGTAATAATTGGGATGTTTATATGAATGGTATTCCTGGCGCTGGGGACTTGAATGTCGCTGCTGCTGTGGGATGCGTTGATCTTACTTTCGATGAGTCGTTTACATTGCCGGCAGACGGAACTGAGGTGGAGTGCGGTAAGATTTCTGCGCTTGAGAATCTCGCTGGGGTCAAGGGTATGTACAATGTGTTTAGCAAATATTGGTTCAATGATCATTTTAAGATTAATCCGATAACCGTGTATACTGATGAAGATGCTGTCGGAATCGAGTGTGAGTTAAGTTGTTCTTATGAGTATGATAATAATGGACATTCTATTCCTATTCCCCCATTCTATTTAAAGAGGGTGCACCCGACAGACCAGGCTACAGAGATAAAAGCTGGCAAATCACGCGTGAAGACTTATCAGGCTACTCATCTTCGTGATGCTGATGTGTTGTGCATCTATACAGGAACCAACAATAATTTTAAGGTCTCTGACTATGAATCAGTTGTGAACATCCACAAGAAGATGCGCGATTTCATGACTGGTCCGGCTAAGGAGGATTATATCATTTGTGGATTCCATACCAACAGGTATGTCGGCTTGCATCGAATGTGGACCAAGGAGTATGCGGAAATCATGGAGCAGGCTTTCGGAAAGGAGAACATGCTTGATTACAAGCTACTTGGACTGGATATCGACAAGAATCATGTTCCGGTGCCATCCGGGTTCAATGCTGATGTCAAATTCACTAATACTGATACTGCTACGGAAGCAGAGAAACAGGTTTACTATGAGAAGGCATTGAACTTATCTAAAAAGGTTGGTGCCCGCGATTTTAGTGTCACGGAAACTGACGAGGCGAAGGAAAAGCTCAATGCTAAGGATCGGGCCAATGTCGCTGTATTCGAGTGGCCGGCATCATGGTGGGGTAATTACGACAATAACGTCCACCCTAATAAAGAGGGCTACAACGTTATGGCGAATTTGGTCTACGAAAAGATGAAAACTTTAGAATACTTAGACTAACATATAACAATCTATACAATACCCATAGTCTTTTAGCATAGCTGAATGCTATTAAAAATAAAGTATTATTCTGGGCTCCCCATAGTTGTGATAAACGCAGGGGAGCCCTTATTTTTTCGTACTGATTCTTTCGAAATAAATCATTTGAGCAAGAATGTCAGGAAGTATCGGGATATTTATCATCCATCAATAGATTGTTCAATGATGGTCTTGGAGTTCGTCGAAGAAGAAGAGGGTATCTCCAGAAATAAACCAAAGTTCAGATAATTAATGCTAAATTTGAAACAGTAACCAAAGAATAACAAATGACTGAAAAGACACTGATTGTCGCAACTGCGATATTATGCGCTTTCGGATGGTCCTGTTGCAATTCGACACAAGACCAGGCCGAAAAGTTGAACGCGGAAGCGGCCAAAGAGTACCTCACCCCTATCAGACCAGCTTCTGAGGGCCGCAACCCTTGCTGGAATGAGTTCTGCAAGAAGTTCACCTATGCTCCGACTTTCGATATAAAACCCTCAGAAGGAGCTGTCGCCTATAGGTTTAAGGTCAATGCTGAAGAAGGTTCCGGTGAATGGTCTTTCACTTCATCAGATCCGACTACTGACCTCTCCCCTATTTGGGCTTCCATCCCACCTTCCAAGGTCAAGCTGACCGTGCTTGCACTCGATGACAATGACAATGTGAAAGACACTGTGTATCAGCGCAGTTTCCTTAGAGATTTTCCTTTCGAAGGGCCATATAATTCTAATGTGAGACCTTATAAGGAGGCTGCTCTAATGGCTGCCCTTTATATCCACAAAACACCCGGTGTACAGAAATTCAAAGAAACATTGACACCAGACCTGGACCTTTACTCGCATTTCACATATGCGAACAAAGTCATCGGCGGTCTCATCCGCGTCGAAGCCAAAATCACGAAATATGTACCGGCATTGAAAGAAGACGCTCTGCTGATAGCGAAGAATGCGGCGCAGTTCCTCATGGAACAAAGCCGTCCCGAAGGCGACAGACTGGAGTTTTTCCCTCCTACATATTACGGGGACAAGGTAGCTTCCAAGAAGGACTGGAATGTGGGCAGAACCATGACCATGGATGCTTGTTATTCCGGAAACGCTTTCCTCGACCTTTTCGATGTCACCGGTGATTCACTTTATTATGACAGGGCGTTGAAAATCGCTGATACGTTCGCCAAGATTCAGAACGAGGACGGTTCCTTCCCTATAAAGGTGTTTTTCGAGACCGGAGAGCCCGTAAACGGTGCCAAGGCTATGTTGCACCCGATTCTCAACTATACGCGCCGTCTGGAGCGCGAATATGGCATTACGAAATATGCTGACATGAGCAACCGGGCTGCAAAATGGATGAAAGAGGTAGCACTGGAGACTTTCGATCTTACCGGACAGTTCGAAGATGTCACTGTAGAAGGTTTGAAGCCGTATCAGAATCTTACGAACTGCACAGCTGCTCCATACGCGTCGTATATTCTGAACGGGCATCCTACTTCTGAGGAAATAGAGGATTCCCGCGACCTTATCCGTCTGAGTGAGGACCAATTCGTGCATTGGAATGCCCTGCCTAATAAGGACGGCGTGCGGCCTATCGCTACTCCTTGCGTTTATGAGCAACACCGTTATCAGGTCCCGGTGGACAACAGCACGTGCAACGTGGCCAATGCTTATCTCGACTTGTATGAGGCTACCGGAGACAAACTGGCTTTTGCGAAGGCCAAGGCTCTCATCGATAATCTCACTGTGGTTCAGAACATTACGAACGGACAGATTCCTACTACTTTCGATTTAAGAGATCCTGAGCGCAACAAGAAGCGGTCTTACTGGATAAATTGTTCCAACGCTTCCATAACCATTCTGCTGCGTATGGCTGAATTGACGGGAGAAGAATAGTCCGATAATCAAAAAAAAAGAACCAGGCACCGGAAACATAGTTCTGATGCCTGGTTTTATTGTGATAAGGTCTGTCGGCTATGCCAATCCTCTGAGGAGGTTGGACATATTCACCTTCTTGTCTATCATTGCACGAAGTTCTGAAATAGGGACTCTGACCTGTTCCATCGTGTCACGGTCACGTACTGTGACACAGTTGTCATTGAGAGAATCATGGTCCACAGTCACGCAGAACGGAGTTCCGATAGCGTCCTGACGACGGTATCTCTTGCCGATGCTGTCCTTCTCGTCATACTGGTAATTGAAATCATATTTGATCTCATCAACGACTTTCTGAGCGAGTTCAGGAAGGCCGTCTTTCTTGAGCAATGGAAGCACAGCAACCTTGATAGGTGCGAGCGGTGCAGGAATACGGAGCACAACTCTGGATTCGCCGCCCTCGAGTTCTTCTACTGTGTATGAATGAGCCAAAACAGACAGGAACATACGGTCCACACCGATAGATGTCTCTACGCAATACGGAGTATAGCTTTCGCCTGTCTCCGGATCGTAGTACTGAATCTTCTTTCCTGAGAGTTTAGCGTGGTTGCCGAGGTCGAAATCAGTTCTTGAATGGATACCCTCGAGTTCCTTGAAACCGAATGGGAAATTGAACTCGATATCAGTTGCGGCATTGGCATAATGAGCAAGCTTCTCGTGGTCGTGGAACCTGTAATTCTCTGCACCCATACCGAGATTCACGTGCCAGTTCATACGGGTCTTCTTCCAATACTCGAAGAATTCCATCTCTGTTCCAGGCTTGCAGAAGAACTCCATTTCCATCTGCTCGAACTCCCTCATACGGAAAATGAACTGACGGGCTACAATCTCGTTTCTGAAAGCCTTGCCTATCTGAGCGATACCGAAAGGAATCTTCATACGGCCGGTCTTCTGCACGTTGAGATACTCTATGAATATACCCTGTGCTGTTTCAGGACGGAGATAAATCTTGTCATCAGCATTGCCGGTATTGCTGATCTGGGTGCTGAACATAAGATTGAACTGACGCACATCTGTCCAGTTCGCTGTACCTGAAATAGGACAAACGATACCGCAATCCAGAATAATCTGCTTGTACTCATTCAGATCATTGGCCTTCTCAGCAGCTACATATCTGTTGTGAACCTGCTCATATTTGGCCTTTTCACGGAGGATATTCGGATTGGTCTCGCGGAATTTGGCCTCATCGAAGTTTTCACCGAACTTCTTACGTCCTTTGGCAACCTCTTTCTCGATCTTCTCCTCTATCTTGCCGAGATAATCCTCGATAAGATTATCTGCACGGTATCTTTTCTTGGAATCCTTATTGTCGATAAGCGGGTCATTGAATGCAGCAACGTGTCCTGAAGCGACCCATGTCTTAGGGTGCATAAAAATACAAGAATCGATGCCCACCACATTCTCATGAAGACGGGTCATAGACTCCCACCAATATCTCTTGATGTTGTTCTTCAGTTCAACACCCATCTGGCCGTAGTCATAAACGGCTGCAAGTCCATCATAGATTTCGCTTGAAGGAAAAATGAAACCATATTCCTTGCAGTGCGCAACCAGGACCTTAAAAAGTTCTTCCTGTGTCATAACAGTTATATTAGTTTAATTATTTTCTTTGCAGTCCACAAATGTAGTCATTTGGCACTTGTTTTCAAAGCAGGGCGAAATATTTCAGGGAAAGCGTTTTCTATCCCGTCAGTCGCAATCTGCCTCAGAGGCACCATAACAAAATCCCTTTCTGCCATCAGCGGATGAGGAACAGTCAGCCTTTCGGACGAAATCCGCCTGTCGCCGTACAGAAGTATGTCAATGTCAATGTTTCTGGAATGATACATCCGGCTGCCGTCCTCCCTGTATTCCATAACCTCGTTCCGGCCCAATTCCGCCTCTATCTCCTTACACGTTTCCAATAACGACTCAGGGCTCACTGTACTGTCCACATTGACCCTTACAGCGCAATTCAAGAAGCAGTTTTCGGACTCGAATCCCCAAGGCTCAGTTTCAATGACGGACGATTCCTTCTCCACCCGTACTCCAGGCGTGGAATCCAGCATTGACAATGCCTTTTCGATGTACAGGTTTCTGTCGCCCTGATTGGAGCCTAATCCTAAATAGACTTCTGTGGATCCGTTAGTCATCATCCAGTCCCAACTCTACTTTTGCCTCTTCAGAAAGCATGCTCTTGTCCCATGCAGGCTCGAAAACAAGGTCAATGCTGCAAGATTTGATGCCCGGAACATCCTCTACCGAAGCCTTCACATCCGCGAGTACCTCGTCAGCCATAGGACAGTTAGGCGCCGTGAAAGTCATCTTTACAAACACATCATGCGCCTTGTTTATAACCAGTTCATATATGAGTCCCAAGTCATAGACATTGACCGGAATCTCAGGATCATATACTTGTTTCAATGCCTTGATGACATCGGCATAGAACGGCGCTATCTCCTTGGCATCCTCCGCCGTCAGTATATCATTTTTATTATCTTCCATATTCATTATTCTTATTTGTATCCGCCTGACTACTTGTTTTCAAGTGCTACAGCCTTGATAGTAGCTATCATTGAAGCAAGCCCATTAGCCCTTGTCGGCGACAGATTTTCTTTAAGTCCTATCTTCTCAATGAAACCGAAATCTGACGAAGCTATTTCTTCCGGAGTTCTACCTGAATAAACGCTTATCAGAAGCGATATTATACCTTTAGTGATGATGGCATCGCTGTCAGCCTTGAAATAAATCTTCCCATCCTGCACCTTATAATCAAGCCAAACCCTTGACTGACAACCTTTTATAAGTTTATCTTCAGTCTTGCACTCTTCAGGATAGGCTTCGAGATTTTTCCCAAGGTCAATGAGATATTCATACTTGTCCAGCCACTCATCATACATGGAGAAAGTATCAACCACCTCATTTTCAGCCTCCTGCAATGATTTATTCTCTTGCATAATATATTATAACATATTAGTAATCAACCTATTGTAGCATTTTCACAGCTTTATCCAAAGACTTTATGAAATACTCAGCTTCTTCCATGGTATTATACGGGGCCAACGAAAGCCTAAGCATGCCTGTGACTCCGAACCTGTCCATACAAGGCTCAGCGCACATCTGTCCGGATCTTGCCGCAATTCCCATCTTGTCGAGAATCAATGCCAAGTCCTCATGATGCGCACCTTTCACTGAAATTGAAAACAGAGGAATCTTCTCTTCCATTGATGAAGGTACTCCGTACAATGTAATCCTCTCATCCTTCAACAACTCTTCCATCAGGTATTCCTTCACCCCGTCACAGTACTTGGTCAATGATTCATCCCTCATCATCAATGCCATCTCTATCGCAGGTCTGAGTGTTGGAACTCCTGTGAAATTCTGGGTTCCAGCCTCGAACTTTTCAGGAAGCGGAGCATAAGTCGTACCGCTGAATTTGACAGTGGATATCATCTCTCCGCCACCCATGTAAGGTGGCATCTTGTCGAGCCATTTCTTCTTGCCGTAGAGGACGCCGACACCTGTCGCCGCATAGATTTTATGACCTGAAAACGCATAAAAATCGCAGTCAGTCTTAGTGACATCCATACCATGATGAACTATTCCCTGCGCCCCGTCGACCAACACCGGAACACCTTTCGAATGACAGATTTCTACAATTCTGTCAATGGGATTGACAATTCCGAGCACATTGGAAATCTGAGTGACAGCGACAATCTTAGTCCGCTCTGTTATCAGGGAGTTCAATGAATCGACCATCAGATGGCCAGAATCATCCACCTTCAATACCTTCAGTACGGCTTTCTTTCTCTGGCACATCATCTGCCACGGAACTATATCCGAATGATGTTCCACTTCAGAAACTATGACTTCATCCCCTTCTCCCACAAAAGCCTCTCCGAAAGAAAATGCCACGAGATTTATAGCTGCAGTAGTACCTGACGTAAATACTATCTCCTCGCGATGCTGTGCATTGAGAAACTGCCTGACATAATCTCGAGTATTCTCATATTCAGCAGTTGCTTCTTCTGACAGTCTATGTATTCCGCGATGTATATTGGCATTGGACTGAGTGGAAAGTCTATTCCACAAATCCAATACGGACTGAGGTCGCTGGGATGTGGCGGCATTGTCAAAATAAATCAATTGCTTTCCATAAATCTGACGGGAAAGCAACGGAAACATCTGACGTATTTCATTTACAGAAATCATAATCGGCCTGTTATTGTATAATTCAATCTGCAAATTTACTAAATTTGCAAGTAAAGTAATAATATTGATTCTAATATGTACGACTACATCAAAGGAACTATTTCCGAAATATTCCCTACTGAAGTGATTGTGGAATGTTGCGGCATAGGCTACAGCATTATGATTTCTTTGCAGACTTACGATATTCTGAAAGCCTGCTCTGAGGCTAAAATTTTCATCTATCACTATATCAGAGAAGACGACGAGCAGTTTTACGGATTCGCTACCAAAGACGAAAGAGAACTGTTCAGACTTCTCATCAGTGTTTCCGGCGTCGGTGTGGCATCTGCCAGGATGATGCTTTCTTCTCTTTCAGATGAAGAAATCAGAAATGCCATCATGGGAGAAGATGTAGCCAAAATTAAAAGTATAAAGGGAATCGGTCTCAAGACTGCTCAGCGCCTTATTCTCGATCTGAAGGACAAAATAATCAAAGGCGGCGGAGTCGATAAGGCTAATCTCACCATTCAGGAAAGCAACAACAATATCGATGAGGCTACTACAGCTCTTCTTAATCTCGGATTCACCAAGGCCAATATCAGTAAGATTTTACCTTCTATACTGAAGTCAGAACCTCAAGCTTCAATAGAAACTATCATCAGGGAAGCATTGAAACGACTGTAGCAGCCTCCCCTATCTGTAGCAGATAGAATTAGAAAAGCGAATGTATATGTTCTATGTGGAACACGTACATTCGCTTTTACTTTATACCTATAATATGAATTGAATTCTCAGTACTTCATGTCTTATAGCAGGAACAGAATAGTATCTCAAATCAGTTGTACTACCTACCGAAATGAATCAGAAGGATAGAAATATCAGAAGGCGAAACACCAGAAATTCTGGAAGCCTGACCAATCGTGCGAGGAAGATATCTCTTTAGTTTCTGTCTGCACTCGATAGAAAGTCCTGAAATTTTATCATAGTCATATCCATCAGGAATGATCAGACTTTCAAGATGAGAAATCTTATCAGCAAGTTGTTTTTCCCTTACTATATAACCTCTATATTTCAGAAGAATCTCAGCATTGTCCAATATCTCTCGAGAATAATTTTCAAATACCTTAGTTCTATAGTCAGTTAAGGTATCATCCGAAATAGGCATTGACTGATTAAAAGACAATATCTGATAAGCATCATATAAGGAAGTAAACTTATTTGAATCTACTTCACCAAATGAGTATGGAGTAGAATCAGGAATCAACTCTATATCTCCATTCAATTCATTTAATAATTTTGTTCCACGTGGAACAATTTTAATAACAGAGGCATACTTCACCTCCGGACGAGAAACAATATCGGTAATAAGTTTACTCTCCTTAATAGGAGTCTCCCCTATTGACTGAAGATAATCATTAGCCTGAACCGCAGTAATATTATTAGAATCAGAAAAATCCACTAACTGCTGAATCCTATCATATTTACGTGAAGTATAAGAATATCTGAATTCATCAGCAAGGCCAATTTCATGAGACTTGGAAGTAAGTCTGAAATCAGCATTGTCCTGTCTGAGAAGAATTCTATACTCGGCACGAGAAGTGAACATCCTATAAGGCTCGTCAACACCTTTAGTAATCAAATCATCGATGAGAACACCAATATAAGATTCATCCCTGTTAAGTATAAACGGTTCCTTATCCTGAACAAGCAAGGAGGCATTGATACCGGCCATCAAACCTTGAGCAGCCGCTTCCTCATAACCGGTAGTACCATTGATCTGTCCCGCAAAGAAAAGACCAGGAATAGACTTCAATTCAAGTGTAGATTTCAACTGCAACGGGTCGAAATAGTCATACTCGACAGCATAAGCCGGCCTGAATATTCTTACATTCTCAAAACCATCGATAGCCTTGAGAGCCTTCAACTGAATATCAATCGGCAATGAAGACGAGAAACCCTGGAGATAATATTCATTGGTAGAACGACCCTCTGGTTCGAGAAAAAGTTGATGAGAATCCTTGTCGGAAAAAGTACGCAACTTGTCTTCTATGCTTGGACAATACCTCGGCCCCTTTCCATGGATAAGACCGGTAAAGAGAGGAGAATCACCAAAACCGGATTTCAATATATCGTGTACTACTGTATTAGTATGGTATATAAAACATGGCATTTGCTCATTGCCGTTCTGGGCAGATGACAAGAACGGAAGATATGAGAACTTCTCCGGATCAGCATCTCCATATTGATAAAGAGATTTGGAGAGATCAACTGAACGGATATCGATTCTCGGTGGGGTGCCGGTTTTCATGCGGGCAGTCTGAACTCCATAAGAGACGAGCTGTTCGGTAAGACCTGTCGAAGGAGACTCCCCTATCCTGCCTCCTGGAAAAGAATTTCTGCCAATGAAAATATTTCCATTGAGAAAGGTTCCTGTCGTCAAAATCACCGCGCGAGAGTGAAAAATAAGTCCGGTAGATGTACAGACTCCGACGATTTTTTCATTCTCAAAGAGTAAAGAAGTCGCAGAATCAATGTAAAGTGTTAATTTACAATTGCTTTCGAGAATTTTCCTCCAATATAGAGAAAATTTGATTTTATCACATTGAGCCCTCGGACTCCACATTGCGGGACCTTTAGACCTGTTAAGCATCCTGAACTGGAGAGTGGAAGCATCTGTGACGATTCCTGTGTAACCGCCAAGCGCGTCTATTTCACGAACTATCTGACCTTTGGCAATTCCTCCGATTGCAGGGTTACAAGACATCTTCGCCAAGCCAGTAAAATCAGATGTTACCAGAAGAACAGAAGAACCCATATTGGCAGCAGCCATAGCCGCCTCACAACCGGCATGTCCTCCTCCTAC